>Ga0207690_10000073_pt1 | contig 88099 bp, 67 predicted proteins | sample KBSC23metaG_FD_184315 | JGI IMG/M metagenome (GOLD analysis project Ga0207690, IMG submission 184315) | Corn rhizosphere microbial communities from Kellogg Biological Station, Michigan, USA - KBS C2-3 metaG (SPAdes) (version 2) | ecosystem: Host-associated > Plants > Roots > Rhizosphere > Soil ... | reverse complement strand
GTGGACGCTGCATCACAAGCATGCGGACCACGAGATGCTGAAGCCGGCATCGCAATGCACGCCGATCGAGTATCCGAAGCCGGACGGCAAGCTGACGTTCGATCGTCTCTCGTCGGTGTTCATCTCGAACACGAACCACGAGGAGAACCAGCCGGCGCATCTGACGTTGAAGGATGCGAACGTGCCGGTGAACGTGAATCTGCGCACGTACGCGGGGCCGGAGGCGCGCTTCTGCCCGGCGGCGGTGTACGAGTTCGTGAAGAACGACGACGGCGGCGATCGCCTGGTGATCAACGCGCAGAACTGCGTGCACTGCAAGACCTGCGACATCAAGGACCCGACGCAGAACATCGTGTGGGTCACGCCGGAAGGTGGCGGCGGGCCGAATTACCCGAACATGTAACGCAACGCATCCCGCGCCCGCGGGCGCGAACGAACCGGAGTGAGACGATGAGCAATGCAGCGAAGGAAGTCGTGGTGGTGAGCGGTGTCCGTACCGCGATCGGCGATTTCGGCGGAAGCCTGAAGGATTTCTCGCCGACCGATCTCGGCGCGAAGGTCGTGAGCGAAGTGCTGTCGCGCGCGAACGTGTCGGGCGATGCGGTCGGGCATGTCGTGTTCGGCCACGTCGTGAACACCGAGCCGAAGGACATGTATCTCGCGCGTGTCGCGGCGATCAACGGCGGCGTTGCGCAGCACACGCCGGCGCTGACCGTGAACCGTCTGTGCGGCTCGGGCCTGCAGGCGATCGTGTCGGCCGCGCAGACGATCATGCTCGGCGATGCCGACATCGCGATCGGCGGCGGCTCGGAGAGCATGAGCCGCGCACCGTACACGGTGCCGGCCGCGCGCTTCGGCCAGCGCATGGGCGACGCGAAGCTCGTCGACATGATGCTCGGCGCGCTGCACGACCCGTTCCAGACGATCCACATGGGCGTGACGGCCGAGAACGTCGCACGCAAGTACGGCATTTCGCGTGATGCGCAGGATGCGCTCGCACTCGAATCGCATCGCCGCGCGGCGCGCGCGATCGCCGAAGGCCGCTTCAAGGATCAGATCCTGCCGATCTCGATCCGCACGAAGAAGGGCGAGGTCGCGTTCGACACCGACGAGCACGTGCGGCACGACGCGGGCCCGGACGATTTCTCGAAGCTGAAGCCGGTGTTCATGAAGGAAGACGGCACGGTGACGGCCGGCAACGCGTCGGGGATCAACGATGCGGCCGCCGCGGTGCTGATGATGAGCGCGGATGCCGCGCGTGCGCAGGGCGTGAAGCCGCTCGCGCGTCTGGTCGCGTATGCGCATGCGGGCGTCGATCCGGCGTACATGGGCATCGGCCCCGTGCAGGCCACGCAGAAGGCGCTCGAGCGCGCGGGCCTGAAGATCACCGATCTCGACGTGATCGAGGCGAACGAGGCGTTCGCGGCCCAGGCGTGCGCGGTCACGCAGGAGCTCGGTCTCGATCCGGCCAAGGTCAACCCGAACGGGTCGGGTATTTCGCTCGGTCACCCGATCGGCGCGACGGGTGCGTTGATCACGGTGAAGGCGCTGTACGAGCTGAAGCGCATCGGCGGGCGTTATGCGCTCGTGACGATGTGTATCGGTGGCGGCCAGGGCATTGCGGCGATCTTCGAGAACATCTGATAATCGAACGCTCAGCACCCGAACATACAGGAATCGTCATGGCCATCGAAACCGTCGGCGTCGTGGGCGCCGGAACCATGGGCAACGGCATTGCGCAAACCGCCGCCGTTGCAGGACTCAACGTCGTGATGATCGACGTCACCGATGCGGCGCTCGACAAGGGCGTCGCCGCGCTGAAGGGCAGCCTCGAGCGGCTCGTGTCGAAGGAGAAGCTCGACGCCGGCGCACGCGACGCCGCGCTCGCGCGCATCTCGACGTCGACCGATTATGCGAAGCTCGCCGCGGTCGACATCGTGATCGAAGCCGCGACCGAGAACGTCGAGCTGAAGAGCCGCATCCTGAAGCAGATCGAAGCGGTCGCGCGGCCCGATGCGATCATCGCGACCAACACGTCGTCGATCTCGATCACCGCGCTCGCGGCGCTGCTTGCCGAGCCGTCGCGCTTCGTCGGCATGCACTTCTTCAACCCGGTGCCACTGATGCCGCTCGTCGAGATCATCCGCGGGCTGCAGACGAGCGACGCGACCGCGTCGGCGGTGCGCGCGCTCACCGAGCGTTTCGACAAGTCGCCGATCGGCGTGCGCAACGCGCCGGGCTTCGTCGTGAACCGGATCCTCGTGCCGATGATCAACGAAGCGTTCTTCGTGCTGGCCGAAGGCATCGCGTCGGCCGAGGAGATCGACGCGGGGATGAAGCTCGGTGCGAACCATCCGATCGGGCCGCTCGCGCTGGCCGATCTCGTCGGGCTCGACGTGTGCCTCGCGGTGATGGACGTGTTCCTGAAGGACTTCGGCGACACGAAGTATCGTGCGTGCCCGCTGCTGCGCGAGATGGTGTCGGCAGGAAGGCTGGGGCGGAAGACCGGGCGTGGGGTGTACGACTACAGCGCATGATGCGAGCGTCGGGCGCGGGTGGCATGTACGCTTCCGCGTGAATCCGGCGACGGCATGAAACCGGCGTGAAGGCAGGTTTTGCACCGCACCCCGGAGGCCGGATCTCGATCCGGCCTCCGGGGTGTTTTCTTGACGCCATTCGCGGCGTTGCCGCACGCTGCGTGGCGCCGAACGGACCGTTAGCCGGAAACGGCGTTGCCGGCATCGGCAACATAGTTTGCAATACTGAAGAATCGATAGTCGCTCAGCAGATCCGGCGCCGGGAATCCCTCCGGATGAATCCGCCCATAAATCGGGGTGTCGGGGCGCAGGCCAGCCAGGGTCAATGCGAGTGTGAATTCGTTGAACGGCGCCATGAATTGGCGCGACACGAAATGCATGCCCCAGTTGAACACCGACGGAAGCTGTTCGGTGCGCAACCACGTGTCCGGCCCGCCCGGCGCACGCGCGCAAAGATTCTCCGCCGACGGGCTATGCCCTTCCACGATGAGAAAGCCATGCTTCGCGTGGCGCTTCCAGCGGGTCAGGAAGTCGATGAGATCCGCAGCCGCCACGTAACCGGGAACAAGGCCTTCCGCATCGCTATACGCCACCTTGAACGCAAGCTCGATCTGGTCGAGCGCGATCGGCAACTCGGCCTGATCAGATACCGTCAGGACGCCCGCATAGTGCTGATCGATAACCGCGCGCAGGCGTGCTCGATCGACGGTGCGGAGATGGCGCTCGAGGATCGCTTCGGCGGCGTCCCTGCGACGGATGCTCAGCCGGCGGTTGTGGACCAGGAACATGAAGGTATGCAACAAGTCGCTCAGTCGCGCCGGGCGCACGCTGCCGTCCGGCTGTCTGACGGTCAGGCCGCTTGCGGCCACGGCTTCGTCGTAGCGGTCGGGCTGGGAAATGTCGGCGGCGATCACGCGTACCTGCACGCCGGAGATGTCCCTCAGCGCAGACAGCGTGGCGGCTGCGCGGCCGCGTGCGGATTCGTTGTAGTCCGCGCCGATCACGAGCAGCGGATAGGCCGCGAGGTGCCGGCCGCGCCGCGTCGACGTAATGACGTATTCCGCCAGGCGCTTCAGCGCGCTGCCGTCGCCGCAGCCCATGTCGGCGATGCCGGCCGGCTGGCGATCCAGCGGCGTGTCGTCGAACAACTTGCGCAGGATTTTTGTCGTGATTTCCTGCGACGCCGGCCCGGACCCGGCGCCGCTCGACGCATACACGTTCATCACGCGATCGATGTGGCCGTCGCTATCGATATCGAGCGGATCGGGGTTGCGGAACAGGAGTTCGTCGAGCAACGCATACGAACGCAGATAGGACGCGGGCAACCCCGCGTAAGGGGCGGCAATCGGACGGTGAATCCGGCCCGCCTCGGTGAGGCGCACCTTCTCCCGATCGATTTCCGCCATGCCGAACTTGCACATCAGCGCCCATGCCGCGTGCAGCACGACAGGATCAGCCTGCGTCCAGGCGCCGACCGCGACCCCGTCGGGCTGCTGGTCGAGCTTGCCGAGGATTCCGGGCGCCGATTGCGTGTACTGGCCATCCGGCTGCCTGTCGAACACCGGCATATCGAGCGCGACCCAGGTCGGGCCGAGCAACAGGCCGTCCATCGCCGTGCGCAGCTGTCCATTCACCTGGCGCTCCAGATCGGTGGCCGGAATCGGAAGCTCCGGCCAACCCGCTATGCAGATCCGCGCGAGCTGTGCATACAGCACGCTGTCGTCGGCCGCCATGCGCGTTCGGTGACACAGGGCGTGCAGATGCTGGAGTACCGACGTGGCACTCGCCAGTTGCTCGAACAGCGGACGGGTGTGTTCGACGCACGCGACGACATATTCACCGGCCGGGGTGAGCGCATATTCGGCGTCTTCGTCGCCGCGATCGAGGGTCAGCCAGCCGGCCAGGCTCAACAGGTTGAGGGCGCCCCACAGAACCCCCAGGTTACGGGTCGGGTCGGGCTGGCGGGACTTTGCGAACGCGCGCATCGCGCGGGGCGCTCCGGCCCGCAGGCCGCGGAACGCGCCGGCAAACACCAGACGCGCCAGCGTCGGCACCAGCACGATACCGTTCGCCCAGTTGCAACTGCGTGTATAGGCCATCACGCGCTGAGCGTCGTGTCGGCCGATGCGCAACGTGGCTGCATGCGTGTGTTGCTCGAGCTTGACCGGCAGCTCCATGTCGAGCACCTCGACGCCGATCGTGGTGCCGGCCGACAGGCCGAGCAATGTGCGTGTTTCGTCGGGATAGGCGTCGAGATAGTGTTCGAGCTGCCGGGCCAGTGCGGTGGTGGAATCACCAAGGTCGAATCGGGCGTGCATGTTGGACGGTCTCACAGGGTCGAAGGTTGCGCTGCAATGGGTGAAGATGCATCCGAATCGGCGTGCGCTACGGCAACGGCCGGCGCGGCGCCGTGAGTCCGGGGCGCGAGATGGGCGGCCAGCGCGCGAATGGACGGGTAGTCCCAGACCGCGGACGGATCGACGGTCACGCTGAACGTCTCGCTGAAAACGATCGTCATTTCGACGGCGAGGATCGAGTCGAAGCCGATTTCGGCGAACGTCGACTCGCGCGTCAATCGAAGCTTGCGGTGCTTGAGGCGCTCGCCCAGCCACGCGATGAGCCATTGTTCGACGGCGTGAATCTGCTGGCGATCGAGCAGGCTTGCCGGCTCACTCACGATCGGGGTTGCGGCCGAACCGGCGTCTTCGCCGGCTGGCGCGTCGGGCGCGCGGGAGACCGAACGCGCGTCGGCATCGGCGTCCAGCAACGGATCGACGAGTTGGCTTGCGCCCGGGATCGTTTGCTCGATCGAGCCGATCTCGAACCCGATGCGCGCTGCCCACTCGTTCAGTTCCACTGTCGTGGACAACGCAGATCGCAAGCCGACCTGCCGTTGCGCCGCCTCGATCGCGCGTTCGTACTGGCTCTGCACCCAGCGCAGCGTGCCGTCGCCGATGCGCTGCTGCGCAGCCGCGCGTTCGGTCACCGCCAGCAGCAATCCCCATTGCGCGATCGTGCCGAGCCAATAATTGACCCACACGGCCGCGTGCGCGGTGCCGCCGAGTTTCGACGCATTGGCGAGCCCGTCTTGCGCCAGCTGTGCGCCCAGTTCGCGCAGCTCCCTGGCCAGCGCACCGGCGCTCAGCGCACTCTCCAGATAGCGCAGCAAATCGTCGCTCCCGTTGAGCAGACGACTGCCCAGGTGAACCAGCAGCGTTTCGGTCGGCCCCTCGAAAATGCGGGTCAGGCGCGCGTCCCGGAAGATCTGCGGCGCCAGGTTGGTCTCGATATAACCGCGGCCACCCAGGAACTGCATCATCTCGTCAGCGGATTGCGACAGCAGCTCGGAGCCGAGAATCTTCGAAATCAGGAGACAGTCTTCAGGCAGCGCGACGCCGAGGTCCAGTTCCGTGGCCAGGTGCTCGACCAGCGCATTGAGCCCGTCGATGCGGTCACGCAGCTCGCCCAGGCGCAGGCGGCTCAGCGGGTTGTCCAGCAGGAGGCCGGTGCCGACCTGGCGCCGCCCTCCGTAGCGATGCATCAGCTGCGCACAGCGCTTCATTCCGCCCACGCAGACGGCAGCGATGCCAAGGCGCGCAATGTTCATCGCGTGCTGCGCCACGAGCATCCCCTGGCCGATGTCGCCGAGCCGGTATGCGTCGCTGATTCGTGCCCGATCCAGATGGAGCGAATTCTGGATCATGCCGCGCACGCCCATCGTCAGCTCCTCGGCACCGATCCGCACGCCTGGCGTGCCGGGGCGCACCGCCAATCCGACCATTCCGGTGCCGTCGGCCTGCCTCGCGAACACGTTGATGATTCCCGCCCAGGCGGATGAGCCGCTCCAGCGCTTGTTCCCCGTGACCAGCCAGTCGCCGGACCCGGTGCGCTGTGCGCGGGAGGCAATCGCGCGCACATGCGAGCCCGCGGCCGGCTCCGTGATCGCGAATGCGGCGAGCATCCGACCGCTCGCGAGGCTCGGCAGCAATTCCTCGCGCAATGGTGGCTGCGCATGCTGCATGATCGGCAGGATCCCGAGCGTGTTGTTCAGGGCGACAAAGAAAGCCAGCGTCGAATCGATCGCGGCCAGCTGCGCGAACACGCGCAACATGTCGCGCTGGCCGAGGCCGAGGCCGCCATGCGAACGGTCGATCGGCATGCCGAGCAGGCCCCGATTCCCGAAATCGAGCACGACGTGCGGCGGAATGGTGCGACGCTCGTCCATGGTTCGCGAATCGATCCGCGTGCGCGCGTAGTGCCTGAGCCAGTCGTTCAGTTCGTCGACGGTGGCGCTTTCATCACGCCGGCGATCGTTGGCCGCCGGCTGGTCGGCAACAGCTGTCGGGCGTGCGGGCTGCCGGCGATCGGGCGCGGGCGTATGTACACCGCCCTCGACGTCCCACTGCGCGAGGATCGTCAGCGCGCCGTCGTGCAGCTGCGTGCGGCACGTGCTGCGGCGCACCTTGCCGCTCGACGTTTTCGGCACGCTGCCGGGCGACACCAGCACGATCGCGCTCGGGCCGATGTCGAGGCGGTTCCAGATAGCCTGGCGAATCGCGTCGATGAAGCTGTCGAGATTGCCCTTGCGCTGCGTGCGCTCGACTTCCGCCACGACGATCAGGCGCTCCGCGTCGACCTGGTCGTCCATGAAGGCCGCGCAACCGTTCGGCACGAGTTCCGGCACGCCGACGATCAGCGCGTACTCGATGTCTTCCGAGTAGTAGTTGCGGCCGGCCAGGATCACCATGTCCTTGAGCCGGCCGGTGACGTAAAGCTCGTCGCCCAGAATGAAGCCGAGATCGCCGGTGCGCATGAACACCTGATCCCGATGGCCCGCCAGACTGTGCTGGAAGGTCGAATGCGTCTGCTCGTCCAGATGCCAGTAGCCGGCGGCGACGCTCGGGCCGGCCACGCAGATTTCGCCGATGGTCCGATCGGCGCAACGCTCGTTCGTCTCCAGGTCGCGCACGATCACGTGTTGTTCGCCGTCAGTGCGACCCACGCTGACCAGGACCCGTTCGCCCGGACGATCCAGCGGCTGCGGCGACACGCCCAGGAATTCGCGGCGCAGCACCACGGCTTGCCGCTGGAGCGCAGCCTGGTCGACGCATAGCGTCCGGATCGGATGCTGCTTCGCGCGACCGGCGACGTACAGCGTTCCCTCCGCCAGCCCGTAGCACGGCAGAAAGCCGTCGGCAGCGAAGCCTGCGGCGGCGAAGCGCTGCGCAAAATCAGTCAAGGTGCTGGCGCGCACCGACTCGGCGCCGTTATAGGCGACCCGCAGGCACGACAGGTCGAGCGTCGCCAGCTGTTCGTCGGAGATCCGCCGGCAGCACATCCGGTATGCGAAATCCGGAGCGCCCGTCAGATCCGCACGGTACTGGCTGATCGCACGCAACCACAGGTACGGATGCTGGATGAAGCGTTCCGGGGCCATCAGCACGCTCCGGAAGCCGCCGTAGAGCGACGTCAGGATCACGCCGATCAGGCCCATGTCGTGGTATGGCGGCAGCCAGCTGACGATCGTGCTCTGCTCGTCGTAGGCGAGCCATTCGCGCATCAGCCCCAGGTTATGCATCAGGTTGCCGTGCGACACCATCACGCCCTTGGGGCTACCGGTGGTTCCCGACGTGTATTGCAGAAAGGCGATTCGGGACGGCTGCACGCTGGCGGGCGAAGGCACGGGATCCAGCGCCTGCGCGCCTCCGACGTCGAGCAGCGTGCTGCCGGATGCGTCGGTATCGGCGAGCCAGGTCGCGCAGCGCGCATGGTCCTCGGCCGAACACAGAATCGTGTTCGCGCCTGCGTTCTCGACGATGCCGGCGATCCGCACCATATGCTGCCTGTTGCGCGGCGGGTAGGCGGGAACTGCGATCGCGCCCGCATACAGGCACCCCATGAAGGCGCTGACATAGTCGAGCCCCGGCCGGCACAGCAGCAGGACCCGGTCGCCGATGTCGATCGCGTTCTGCTGCAGCAGCGCGGCGACCCGGCGAGCGCGTGCGTCGAGTTCCGCGAAGGTCATCGATTCGGCCTGTTCCTGTTCGGGCGGGCCGCTCAGGAACACGTAGGCGGTTTTGTCGCCGAGTGTGGCGGCCCGGTTCTGAAGCAATTCGCTAAGCGTGGTCGGCGAGGTCGCAGTGGTCATGATGTCGTCGGAAGTGGAATGAAAACAGCGAGCAGCGGCCTGACGCCGGCCGGCGCCCATGCGTTGCTGCGGCGGGAATCCGTAGGAGGCTATTCGGCGCGATGGAACAGATCGATCATGTGCATCATGCTTTTGAGGTGCAGGAAATGCGGCACCACCCGTTCGCTCCTTGCCGCATAACGCGCAGTCCAGTGGTGGGCCAGTTCGTGCGTGGCGGTGGCGTTGCCGCGAACCGCGCGTGCGTCGGCCTCGCGCGCATCGAGGCACGCACGTGCATGCCGCACGGCCGATCGGGCGAGCTCGCCGGTGAGGATGCCGTGATGTCCCAATGCGAGCCGCGGCGCCTGCAGTTGCTCGATGACGTCCAGCGTGTGCCGATACGCAAACAGGTCCTGAAAGACCAGCGGCAGCCAGCTGGTGGCGCCCTGAAATTCGCCGAGCGCATCCGACACGAAACCGATGTCCAGCTGCGGGCAGTAGTAGCCGAACTGGCAACGGCTGTGGCCCGGCAGCGCGATCGTGCGAATCTGCATCCCGTCGCCGATGTCGAGCTGTGTGTCCGGATTGACCGGGTAGAACGGCAGGTCGGACAACTCGGTGAAATCGACGCCGACGGCGGGATCCCACGACCGTGACGCTTGCGCGTCGAGCTGACGGATGGTTCGGCAGGCCGACGGGCTCTGGAACGCATCGAACGCGTCGGGAGAACCGGACACATGGAGCCACGGCATGCGCGACTTGAGCGTCATCAGCAGGCTGCAATGGTCATAGTGCGAGTGGGTGATCAGCCAGTAGCGCAAATGCCGGATGCCGCCAAAGTCCCGCAGCAGGTCGTGAAGCTGCTGCCACACGAGCTCCGTCATGCCGCTCAGGCCACCCTCGATCAGCGTCGCGGCCTCGTCGTTGACGATCACGTACAGCGGCACGTCGGCCGTGCCGACGAGGGCCAGCCGCTGATCGATCCACCCCGGGGAAGCGTTCAGCATGTCGTTCAGCTCCGATAGAGCGCACAGGCCCATGTCGCGCCCGCGCCGTAGGTCACGAGAAGGTTGATCTGCCCGGCCGGCATGCGGCCTTGCTCGCGTGCGATGGCCAGCGCGACCGGAAACGCCGCGCTCGCCATGTTGCCCAGCTGATCGACGGAAATCATGCACCGCTCGCGGGGCAGCCCGAGTTGCCCGATGACCGCGTCGAGGATGCGCAGGTTCGGCTGGTGCGGCACGACCAGGCCGATGTCCGACATCGTCAGCCGGTGCTTGTCGAGCATTTGCCGGCACGCGTCGACGATGCGCCGCGTGGCGTCTTCGAACATCGGCCTGCCTTTCATCCGGAAATGGTGCCGGCCGGCCGCGATGTCGTCTGCGTCGATGAAGTGTGGGCGTCGCGCGCCGGGCGCTTCCGTGCTGAGCAGGTCGAACTGGGTGCCGTCGGCGCCGAGCGTCAGGTCGATCAGCCCGTGCGCCGGGTGGTCCGTCGCTTGCAGCAGCAGCGCGGCGGCGCCGTCGCTCAGCAGGATCGACAGATTGCGGCCGGCATTGCTGGAGTCGATCCGCCGCGACAGGGCTTCGGCGCAGATCAGCAGCACGTTGCGATACAGGCCGCTCGCGAGGAAGTGGCGCGCGATCTCGATTCCGTAGAGCCCGCCGCTGCACTGCGCGCGGATATCGAAGCATGGAATCTCCCGCAATCCGAGCCGGGGCTGGATGTAGCACGCTTGCGACGGATCGTGGTGATCCGGCGACAGCGTATTGACGATCAGCAGATCGACGTCGCGCGCCGTGACGCCGGCGTCGGCCATCGCCCGTTCCGCGGCCGGGCACGCGAGATCCGCCAGATGCTGATCGGGGGCAAGATAGCGTCGCGCCACGACGCCGGTTCGCTCGCGAATGAACGCGTCGCTGGTGTCGATCATGCCGGCGACTTCGTCGTTGCTGACGATCCGGTCCGGCAGTGCGTGGCCCATCCCGGCGATGACGAGTCTGGCGGTCATGTCCGCACCTCCTGCTCCGTCACGGCGGCGACGGTATTGCCCGCATCGGTCACGACGGTTTCGCCCCAGCGCCACAATTGCGCGCCGAAGCCCCAGCCGGCGCCTGCGCCGGCAACCACGACCAACGATCCTGGCCGGATCACGCCTTCCCGGATCGACTCGTACAGCGCAAACGGCACGGCGGCCGACACGAGGCACGCACAATCGGCCACGCGAATCACGTATTGGTCGGGCTTGAGCCCGAGCCGCTGCGCCCATGCGCGCACGAGCAGCGCCGACGGCTGATGGAACACCATCGCGTCGATGTCGGCGATGCCCGTTCCGCTCCGGTGCAACAGCCGCTCGACGATATCGGGAATGGCCACCGGCATGAAACGCGAGATCGCCTCCTGCGCTTCGGGCTTGAGCGTGAAATACACGCCGAACGGGTTGTCGGCGTCGGTTGCCGCGTCGTCTGCCGCCGCCCGCGCATTGCGCCACTGCATCGTCACGAGGTCGTAGCGGGTTGCATCGCTGTGGTAAGCGGCATCCAGCCAATCGGCGCCATCGGGATCGGCCGGCTCGGCGACGAGCACGGCCGCGGCCGCGCCATCGCCGAAGTTCGTCGACGACTTACTGGTGTAGTCGACCACGGCCGACATGCGCTCCGACGAGCACACCAGGGCGCGCTTCACCCGTCCCTGCTTGATGAGGTTGGTGGCGATCTGCAGTTGCAGCACGAAACTCGCGCATTCCATCTCGACATCGGCATCGAGCGCGCGCGTGGCGCCGAGCCTGTCGCGCAGCGCACGCGCCAGCCGCGGTGCGAAACGGCGCCGGCCGTCGGCGAGCGAGACGAACGGCGACGTCATGTTGAACAGCACCAGATCGAGTTCGGCGGCCTCCACGCCGGCACGGGCGAGTGCGTCGCGGGCCGTGCGCTCGGCCAGCGCAAGCTCGGATTCGCCGGCATCGGGATCGATCATGTAGCGCGATTCGATGCCCCAGAATTGCCACCATTCCGACGGAATGGGTTCGACGCCCGCGAAGACGGGATCGTCGTTGGGTACCTGGCGTGCCGGCAGGCGGCACGCCAGACTTGCGATTCGGACGTTGTGCACCATCAGATCTCCATCGTGCTGCAGGCGATGCGCGGCCTGAACGGATCCAGCGTCATGGCGACCACCGTATGTTCATCGTCACGCAACGACCTCGAATGTGCGACGCGGGACGCGAGCCACGCGGGCAACTGGAACGGGTTCGGGATGTCCGTCGAACCGGAGACGACATCGACGTGGAAATCGCGACCCACGCCGGTGACGATCGATGGCCATCCACTCAACCAGGATTCGCAAAACAGCGTGGCGACGCGCCGGTCGATGCGGCTCTGCACCGCGTCGACCATCGCGCGCAGCGCGGTGGCCGCATTGGCCGGTTCGGCGTCGAATCGACCGGCTGCGTGATCGAACCGGCTCTCGAAGCGGGCCAGTGACAGGATGCCGTTCACGCGCCGGGCGGGAAGCGCGTCGAGCGTCGCGAACGGGGGCGACTCGAGGTCAGCGTAGCGGCTGGCATAAACTCGGTCATGGCCGGCAGGCGTCAGGACGATCGCCCCCGCGCCGTCGGCGAAGCCGCTCGTGGCCACCTGTTCGACGTCCGCGAGCGCCTCCGCGCGAACGACGAGCGCGCGTCGATAGCCGAGCTGTTTGCAATGGCTTTGCGCGAGATCGAGTGCGAGCGTCCAGTCCGCGTCGAGCAGATCGAACACGGCCGCATGTCGCGCACGCAGGTCGCGCTGCACCGGGTGCGCGAGCCGCGGCCCGGCGATCGTCGGTGCGTCCGCCATCCGGCTGGGAGAAATCGACAGGCTGACGATCAGATCCAGTTCCGACGGCAGGCAACCGGCTTGCAGCAGCGCCTGCCTGGCTGCCTTGATCGCGTAATCGTTGGCGCAGGATTGCGCCGTGGTCGCCGAGTCCGGGATGGCCACAGCGGCTCCGAGAATTTTCATAGGGTGTGTTCGTTCTGGACTGCTTGATTCAGGGGACGCGTCACGCCATGACTCGCCTGCCGGAGCACGGCGCGACGCAATTTGCCCGATTCGTTGCGCGGCAAACTGCAGGCGTGGTAGGCAATACGATGCGGACATTTGTACGGCGCAATCACGCTCTTGACGTGCTGCTGCAGTTGCATCGTCAACGCTTCCGAGCCGTCGACGCCAGGTCGCAGCACCACGTGCGCGCAGATGAGCGTGCCGCCCCGTTCGTCGATCTGGCCGACGACGCCGCATTCGGCGATATCGGGATGGCGCAGCAGCGCCTGCTCCACTTCGCCGGGAGACACCGTGTAGCCGGAGCTGATGATCATGTCGTCCGCGCGCGCCTGATAGAACAGATAGCCGTCCTCGTCCAGGTAGGCGCTGTCGCCCGTCAGGTTCCAGCCGTGCTTGACGTAGTCGCGTTGCCGCGTGTCATTCAGGTAGCGGCACCCGGTCGGCCCCTGCACGGCCAGATAGCCGATTTCATAGGGTGGCAGGCATTGGCCGTGCTCGTCCACGACGGCAAGGCGGTAACCGGGCACTGCCTTGCCTATTGCGCCGTCCTTCGCGCCGGTGTCGCCTGTCGACGCGAAGATATGCAGCATCTCGGTCGACCCGATTCCGTCGATCAGGTGCAGGCCGGTGCGCTCCTGCCATGCGTCGCGCGTCCACGACGGGAGCGCCTCACCCGCCGACACGCATTTGCGCAGGGACGACACGTCATGCCTGTCGAGATGGTCGAGCATGGACCGATAGGCCGCCGGTGCCGTAAACAGGGTGCTGACCCGATGCCGGTCGACGGCGGCCAGCAGCCGTTCCGGGCTCGCTTTCGGCAACAGCACGACGCTCGCGCCGACACTGATCGGAAACAGCAGCAGCGCGCCGAGGCCGAACGTGAACGCGAGCGGCGGCGACCCGCAGAAGACGTCATCGGCCGTGGGCCGGAGCACGTGCTCCGGAAAGCAGTGGCAGGCGGCCATCACGTCGCGATGAAAATGGACGGTTGCCTTCGGTTCCCCGGTCGTCCCCGATGTGAACGCGATGAGGCAAGGATCGTCCGCGCGCGTGTCGGCGGCCGCGAATTCCGCCGAATAGCCACCGAGCCAGCGCGCGTGCGGATGCGTGTCGTCCGTCTCGTAGCGTCGAACTTCGCCGCGCCACTGCACGCTCGCCATCGCCCCGTCGAGCTCGGTCGACAGCCCGGCTTCGCAGATCACGTGCGTGACCCGGGCTCGCGCGATGATGGTCGACAGCTCTCCCGCGCGCAGCTTCGGCATCGTCGCGACGGCCACGCCACCGGCCTTGACCACGCCGAACCACGCGGCGGCAAGCATCGGGTGATTGGTGCCGTGTAACAGCACTCGATTGCCGGCCACCAGGCCCGCATCGCGGACCAGCATGTTGGCGATCCGGTTGCCGGCATCGCGCAATTCGCGATACGACCACGCGATGCCCGACTCGGTCTTGATCGCAATGCGATCGCCCCAGCCTCGTTCTTCGACCGCGGTATCCAGCAGCGCGGCGGCGCAATTGAGAAACGGCGGAAACTGCAGCCCCGGCAACTCAAAGACAAACGTCGGCCAATCTTCGGCAGGGGGCAAGTTCGCGCGGCAAAAGTCATCCATCGTCAGCGCTCGCAAGAGTGGGAGTTTGAAGTTCGCGATAGCGGTGCGGCGCGGGCCGGGCCAGATGATCGGGCCCGGCCCGCCCAACCTGAATCGCGATGCCAAAGAGACGGCGTCGGCGCGGCAGGCACATGTCGACGAGCGACGCACGGAGAGGCCGGTCACTCACATGATGGCTTGCCGGTGTTTATGGATTGATTCCGTCTCATTTGATTTTGAAAATAAACAATAATCGAGATATTTAGTGCGGATTGCTTGAAGGTTGGGAATTCGTCGATCGATTTGGTGGGTTTAAAAAGTGTGCCGTAAGCTTAGCGGAAGTAAACTTGGAAAGTAAACGGTCATACGAGGGGGTGATTGGAATTATTTGTTGAAATCGATTCCATTAAGCACCGACGTTTTATTGAATTAATCTATTTCGGTTAACCATCTTGCGATTTGTTGACTTCGGTGGAGTCTGGTTGTCGGAGCACTGAATAAAGCGTCGGGAAGTTCACCAAGGCGAAACGAGCATCGCGTCACGAAGTGGAATGCCCCGCGCAAAAGGCGAAAGACCCGCGCGCTCTCAGGAGCAGCGGGGCTTGAGTCGATCTGGATGGAAAATCACGGGTTCGGGCGCCGGGGTATCGGATTGCGCCCATATGGATTTGCGTAATTGTATTAACGAATATTTTATTTTAAGTGAGAAATCGGAATGTCTCGGTTCGAGGATTCGAGCACATCCTGGCTGTCAAGCACCGGTAAATGACTACGCGACGGCCACGAAGAAGTTCGTCGATGCCCATCCGGAGAAGCTGAAGGCCTGGCTGCAGCAGTAAAGCCGCGCCACCGGCGACGCACTTCGCCCGATGCCGGCGGCCGTGCGGTGTGCGGTGCACGCAGTTCATGCAGTTCATGCAGTTCATGCAGTCCATGCAGCACATCACGTCGCGAACCTCGATGCGGTGGCGGAACAGGCCGTCGCGGCCGCGTTCTGATCCTCGCCGACACGGGCGGCCGGTTCGTCGAACCGACGATCTTCGGTCAGGTAACGCCGGAGATGAGCATCGCGCGCGACGAGGTGTTCGGGCCGGTCGTCTGCGTCATCGAATACGACGACGTCGACGATTCGGTGCGGATCGCCAACGATACGTGCTACGGGCTGGCCGCGTCGCTGTGGACCGACAACGTGAACAGCGCGCACAAGGTCGCCGCGCGGATTCGCGCGGGCACGGTCACGGTGAACTGCTTCGGCGAAGGCGACTGTCGACGCCGTTCGGCGGCTGAAGCCGCTCGACCTGCTGTCGCGTCCGACCCTGAACCTGTCGATGCTCGGCCGCGCGCAGGTGTGCGAGCACGTCGACTGGCGCGTGTGGCGCAACTGGTTCCAGCAGAGCGACGGCACCGACACGCTGACCGAGAACAAGTATCTGGAAAGCAACGACTACCGGCTGCTCGTCGCGCAGGCCGAGGCAGGCGAGGGCACGCTGCTGGGCTGGCATCACCTCGTGCACCGGCAGATCGACCAGGGCATCCTGATGCGGCCGGTGCAGGACGTGCTGGTGTTTCGCGATCGACATCACTATCTGATCACGCACCGGAATGCGCAGCCGCGGCCCGAATATCAGCAGTTCCGGCAGTGGCTGAACGACGAGGTCGGCGTGATGATGCGCGGCTGGCTCGATGCCGGCGTCGAAGTCGAGCAATGACCGACCGGTCCGTCGGGTATTCGATGGGGCGTGCCGTTTGCATCGACGAGCGATGCTCTCGATCGATGTCCATGAGTTGACCGGCCGTTCCGGATGAAATGAACCGGCCGGTCGAGCGGCCCGCCAGCCGGTCCCTTATTTCCTGCTGGTCGGCTGGATGCTATTCGCCGTCGCGATGTCGATAGCGGCTGTCGCGCGATATGGCGAACATGTTGGCTGGCGAAAGCCGGGACGATGCCACAACCGGCGACGCGTGCACGTCGTGCGCGTGGCGGACGGCACATCGGCGCGTTCAACTCAACCCTTCACTATCCATGGCTGCCGTGATGCTTACCCCCATCCAGTCCATCCTGATCGCGAACCGCTCGGAAATCTCGATACGCGTGATGCGTGCCGCCGCCGAGCTGAACATCCGCACGGTCGCGATCTATTCGAAGGAAGACCGCCTGGCGTTGCATCGCTTCAAGGCGGACGAGAGCTACCTGATCGGCGAGGGCAAGAAGCCGCTCGCCGCGTATCTCGACATCGACGACATCCTGCGCGTCGCGCGGCAGGCAAAGGTCGATGCAATCCATCCCGGCTACGGCTTCCTGTCCGAGAACCCGGACTTCGCGCAGGCCGTGATCGACGCCGGCATCCGCTGGATCGGCCCATCGCCCGACGTGATGCGCACGCTCGGCAACAAGGTGGCCGCGCGCAATGCGGCGATCGCCGCCGGCGTGCCCGTGATGCCCGCGACCGCGCCGCTGCCGGACGACTTCGACGCGTGCAAGGTACTCGCCGCGGAAGTCGGCTATCCGCTGATGCTGAAGGCGAGCTGGGGCGGCGGCGGGCGCGGGATGCGCGTACTGGAAAATGATCAGGATCTCGAAACGCTGCTGCCCGTCGCGCGCCGTGAGGCATTGGCCGCATTCGGCAACGACGAGGTGTATGTCGAGAAGCTCGTGCGCAATGCGCGGCACGTGGAGGTGCAGGTGCTCGGCGATCTGCACGGCACGGTCGTGCATCTGTACGAGCGCGATTGCACGGTGCAGCGGCGCAACCAGAAGGTCGTCGAACGCGCACCGGCGCCGTATCTCGATCGCGAAAGCCGGCACGCGCTGTGCGAATCCGCGCTGCGCCTGATGCGCGCCGTGGGCTACACGCATGCCGGTACCGTTGAATTCCTGATGGATGCCGACACCGGCCAGTTCTACTTCATCGAGGTGAATCCGCGCATCCAGGTCGAGCACACGGTAACGGAGATGGTCACCGGAATCGATATCGTGAAGGCGCAGATCCGCATCACCGAAGGCGGTCGGATCGGCCTGGCGGAGGACGCGACGGACGCCGGCGGCGCGCTCGTCGCGCGCGCGGCCGGCGTGCCGGAACAGCAGGCGATTCCGCTGAACGGCAACGCGCTGCAATGCCGGATCACGACCGAGGATCCGGAGAACGACTTCCTGCCCGATTACGGGCGGCTCACCGCGTACCGCAGCGCGGCCGGCTTCGGCGTGCGGCTCGATGCCGGCACGGCCTACGGCGGCGCGGTGATCACGCCGTACTACGACTCGCTGCTCGTGAAGGTGACGACGTGGGCGCCGACGGCGGCCGAATCGATCCACCGGATGGATCGCGCGCTGCGCGAGTTCCGGATTCGCGGCGTCACGTCGAACCTGCAGTTCCTCGAGAACGTGATCAACCATCCGGCCTTCATCGCGGGCGAAGTGACGACGCGCTTCATCGACAAGACGCCGGAGCTGCTCGCATTCGCGAAGCGCGGCGATCGCGCGACGAAGCTGCTGCGCTATCTCGGCGAGCTGAACGTGAACGGAAACGCCGAGATGAGCGGCCGCACGCTGCCGGCACTGCCGTTGCCGAAGCCGGTGTTGCCGAAGATCGATACGGCCGTGGCGATTCCTGCGGGCACGCGCGATCGCTTGCGTGAGATTGGTCCCGAGAAATTCGCGCGCTGGATGCTCGACCAGAAGCAGGTGCTGCTGACCGACACGACGATGCGCGACGCGCACCAGTCGCTGTTCGCGACGCGCATGCGCACAGCCGACATGCTGCCGATCGCGCCGTTCTACGCGCGCGAGCTGTCGCAACTGTTCTCGCTCGAATGCTGGGGCGGCGCGACGTTCGACGTCGCGCTGCGGTTCCTGAAGGAAGACCCGTGGGAGCGCCTCGCGCTGCTGCGCGAGCGCGTGCCGAACATCCTGTTCCAGATGCTGCTGCGCGGCTCGAATGCGGTCGGCTACACGAACTACGCGGACAACGTCGTGCGCTTCTTCGTGCAGCAGGCCGCAAGCGCCGGCGTCGACGTGTTCCGCGTATTCGACTCGCTGAACTGGGTGCGCAACATGCGCGTGGCGATCGATGCGGTCGGCGAAAGCGGGATGCTGTGCGAAGGCGCGATCTGCTACACCGGCGACCTGTTCGACACGTCGCGTTCGAAATATGACCTCAAGTATTACGTCGGCATCGCGCGCGAGTTGCAGCAGGCCGGCGTGCATGTGCTCGGGATCAAGGACATGGCCGGAATCTGCCGCCCGAAGGCGGTCGCGACGCTCGTGAAGGCGCTCAAGGAGGAAACCGGGCTGCCCGTGCATTTCCATACGCACGACACGAGCGGGATCGCCGCGGCGTCGGTGCTCGCGGCGGTCGAAGCAGGCTGCGACGCGGTGGACGGCGCACTCGACGCGATGAGCGGCCTCACGTCGCAGCCGAACCTGTCGAGCATCGCGGCCGCGCTGGCCGGCGGCGAGCGCGATCCGGGGCTCGACGCGGACCGCCTGCACGAAGCGTCGATGTATTGGGAAGGCGTGCGCCGGTACTACGCGCCGTTCGAATCGGAGATCCGCGCGGGCACGGCCGACGTCTATCGGCACGAGATGCCCGGCGGCCAGTACACGAACCTGCGCGAGCAGGCACGCTCGCTCGGCATCGATCATCGTTGGACCGAGGTGTCGCGCGCGTATGCGGACGTGAACCGCCTGTTCGGCGACATCGTGAAGGTCACGCCGACGTCGAAGGTAGTCGGCGACATGGCGCTGATGATGGTCGCGAACGACCTGAGCGTGGACGACGTGCGCAACCCGGACAAGGACCTCGCGTTCCCCGAGTCGGTCGTGTCGCTGTTCAAGGGCGAGCTGGGCTTCCCGCCCGATGGCTTCCCGGCGGAGCTGTCGCGCAAGGTGCTGAAGAGCGAGCCGCCGGCGCCGTATCGTCCCGGTGACCAGATTCCGCCGGTCGATCTCGACGCGGTACGCACGCAGGCCGAGGCTGCATGCGAGCAGTCGCTCGACGACCGGCAACTGGCGTCGTACCTGATGTATCCGAAGCAGACGGTCGACTACTACGCGCACGTTCGCGCGTACAGCGACACGTCGGTCGTGCCGACGCCGGCGTTCCTGTACGGGCTGCAGCCGCAGGAGGAAGTGGCGATCGACATCGAGCCGGGCAAGACGCTGCTCGTGTCGCTGCAGGGCCAGCACGCCGATGCGCAGGACGGCATCGTGAAGGTGCTGTTCGAGCTGAACGGCCAGTCGCGTTCCGCGCTCGTCGAGCAGAAGACGGTCGTGCAGGCGGGCAAGGAGCGCCATGGCTTGCAGCGTGCCGACCCGGCGAATCCGCTGCATGTCGCCGCGCCGATGCCGGGCTCGGTGGTGACGGTCGCCGTGCAGCCGGGGCAGCGCGTGACGGCCGGCACGACGCTGCTCGCGCTCGAGGCGATGAAGATGGAAACGCACATCGCGGCGGAGCGTGACTGCGAGATCGCGGCCGTGCATGTGAAGCCGGGCGAGCGGGTCGCGGCGAAGGATCTGCTGATCGAGTTGAAAGACCCGACGCAATGAGTGGTGCCGTGATGCTGACCGTGCCGGGAATCGCGACGCGCCGGGCTCGCGGCACGTGTCGCACATGGCATCCGCGCGCCGGCACGGAATGAATCGGTTTGCTCGAGTGTTGTCGATGGATATCAGCCACCGACCTTGTTCAGGACCGAAATGACCTCTCCGACCGAACTGCTGGATGCTTCCGTGGCCGCGTGGCACGAGTCGATCGACGCGTTTTGCCGCTTGCAGGATGGCGGCTTCGTCGAACGCGGCGCGCATGGAACGAAGGCGTTCTACAGCGGCGCGCCCGTGTCCGTGCTGAACGCAGTTGTCAGCATGACGCGTCGGCCCGATGTCGACGAAATCAGGCTGCTTTCCGACGCGTTCAGCACGTGCGCAGTGCCGTGGAGCATTCAGACCCGCGACGCGAGCACGCACGCCGACGAGATCGCACGCATCGCGGACGATCATGGCCTGACACAACGCGTCCCGTTGCCGTTCATGACGAAGCGGCTAGCGCGCACCGCCGCGCCGGCGAGCAGCGACGGGCACGTGGTCGTGCGGCGCGTCACCGCAGAGGACAGCGAACGATACAACGGCGCGCTTGCCGCGGGCTATGAGGCGCCGGAGGGCGTATTTCGAAGACTGAGCGCGCCGGCCGTGCTGGAGGCCGACGGCATGATGGGCTTTTGGGTGGAGGTCGACGGGGTGCCGGTCGCGACTTCGTTCGGCGTCGTGCGCAACGCTCAGGTCGGCGTATTCAATGTGTCGACGCTACCGGCCTATCGGCGACGAGGCTACGCGCGGGCCGCGACTCATGCGGTACTGGATGCCGCGTTCGACGCCGGCGCGCATACCGCGTTTCTGCATTGCACGCTGGCAGGCCGCCACGTGTACGAGTCGATGGGCTTTACCACCGGTGAGGAGTGGCAGGTGTACAGCGGTGGCTGAATGACGCGGGCGCACGCACGTGGGGTCGCTCGCGTCGTCCGCGCGTTGAACGGCGCTCGTTCCCTCGCCGACCATCAAAGCGATCGCGCTTTCGTCTCCGGCAACAGGAGCACCGCCAACAGCACCACGCCATAGGCCGCGCCCGAAAAGATCGCGATGGCCAGCGCCAGGCCGAGCGAATGGCTCAGCACCCCGACGAGGCTCGGGAACAGCGCGCCAATTCCGCGCCCGAAGTTGTACGTGAAGCTTTGCGCATTCGCGCGGAAGTTCGACGGATACAGTTCCGTCAGGTAGGCGCCGACCCCGCTGAAGATCCCGCATGAAGAAAAGCCCAGCGGAAAGCCGAGCCACAGCATCTGCGCATTCGACAGCGGCAATGTGAGGTACAGACACACCGACACGAGCGACAGCGCGGAAAACAGCATGAAGTTGCGCCGGCGTCCCCAGAAGTCGGAAAGGTACGCGCCGACGACATATCCGCAGAACGACCCCACGATGATCACGAACAGATAAGCGCTCGTGTTGAGCACGGACAGGTGTCGCTCGATCTTGAGGAAGGCCGGCAGCCAGGTGGACATCGCATAGAAGCCGCCCTGGATGCCCGTGCACAGCAGCGCGGCGAGGACCGTGCGTCGCACCTGCGAACGCGAGAAGATCGCCCACACCGACGGCTGGCTCGCGCCGTGTTTCCGGGCTGCGTCCGCCTGCACGAACACGTCGGGCTCCGGCACGTGCTTGCGGATGTAGAGCACGAGCAGGGCGGGCACGATGCCCACCCAGAACAGGCTGCGCCACGCCAGCGACTCGGGCAGGACGGAAAACGCAATGCTGTAGAGAATCGCCGCGCAACCCCAGCCGATCGCCCAGCCGCTTTGTACCAGCCCGACCGCCTTGCCGCGATGTGCGGGCGCGACGATCTCGCCGATCAGCACGGCGCCCACCGCCCATTCGCCGCCGAACCCGAGCCCTTGCAGCGCGCGAAGCACGAAGATCTGCTCGAAGTTCTGCGCGAAGCCGATCGCGAGCGTGCAGACCGAGAACCACAGGATCGTGCCTTGGAGTACCTTGACCCGTCCGTAGCGATCCGCCAGGATGCCGGCAATCCAGCCGCCCACCGACGAGAAAATCAGCGTCACGGTGCTCAACAGGCCGGCCTTGCCGCGATCGAGGCCCCACAGGTCGATCAGCGAAGCCAGCACGAAGCTGAACACCATGAAGTCGAACGCATCGGTCGCCCAGCCCGCGAACGACGCCTTGAACGCGCGCTTGCCGGCGGGATCGAGTTCCGCGTACCAGGACGAGCCGGATCCGGCTCGGAGCGAGACTTCCTCGGCATTTCTTGTTGGCGTCATCGTGTTGTTCGCTGAGTGGGAACGGCGCTATCGGCGCGCGGATGGCGAATTGTGGGCCGCGAGCGCGACACGCACGACATCCGGCGTGGCCGGGGCCTGGCGGATGCGGACGCCGGTGGCGTGATGGATCGCATTCAGGATGGCCGCAGCGGTGGGCACCAGCGCCGGCTCGCCGATGCCTTTTGCCCCGTACGGGCCGACGGCCGTCGGCGCTTCGATGAAAATCGATTGCACGTCGGGCATGTCATGCACCGTCGGAATCAGATAGTCGTGCAGATTGTTGTATCGGCCGGGGTGGTACTTCTCCATCAGCGCCATGCCGATACCTTGCGCCACCGCACCTTCGATCTGCCCTTCGAGCAGCGTCGGATTGACCATTTTGCCGACGTCGTGCGCGGCCACGACCTTGAGCACGCGGACGCGGCCGCTGTCGCAGTCCACCGCGACTTCGGCCATCTGCGCGCCGAACGCGTAGGTGGCGTAAGGCGAGCCTTGCCCCGACGCGTCGAGCGACGTGGTCGGTGGATCGAAGCTCTCTTCCGCCGCGATGACGTAGCCGTGTGCATCGACCGGCAGCGTCCGCAGATCGAGCATTTCGCCATCGACGGCAACACCGCGGGCATTGGCCGAAATCCGCGCGTCGGGTGCCGCGCCGGCGAAGGCGAGCAGCCGGTGGCGCAGCGTCGTGCCGGCGAGGAACGCCGCTCGACCGGTAATGAACGTCTGACGCGAAGCGGACGTGCGACCGCAATCGGGCGTGACCGACGTGTCCGGGCCGACGAAGTGCAGCCGATCGACCGGTACGCCCAGCGCATCGGCGGCGATTTGCGGAATGACGGTGTTCGCGCCCTGGCCGGCATCCACTGCCCCCTGGTGCAGGACGATCGTGCCGTCGGGCCGGATGCCGAAGCGCACGGTCGACGGGTTCGGCAACGCGGTGTTGCCGCACCCGTAGAAGAACGCCGCCACGCCGACGCCATGACGCAGATGGCCCGGCGCCGCCGCATTCAGCGTGGCGACGCGCGCGTGTGCGTCACGCCACGCCGGTCGCAGCGCATCGAGGCATGCGACGAGCCCCACGCTGTCGTCCAGCACCTGCCCGGTCGGCAGGGTGTCCCCCGGCCGCAGCGCGTTCATCGCGCGGAACTCGAGCGGATCGATGCCGGCCGTGAACGCCAGCTCGTCGATGAGCTGTTCCTGGGACATCGTCGTTTGCGGTACGCCAAAACCGCGGAATGCGCCTGCGGCCGTGACGTGCGTATGAATCGCACGTGCCCGCGCCGCATAGTGGGGAATGACGTACGGGCCGCCGGCATGCACCGGTACGCGGTTGGCGACGGCCGTGCCCCACGACGCGAACGCGCCGGTATTGAAGTCGGCGTCGAACGTCACCGCATGGAGCCGGCCGTCGGCATCGGCGGCCATGCTGGACGTCATGCGGCCGGGGTGGCGCTTGGTCGACGTGGCCATCGATTCCTCGCGCGACAACACCATCGCGACGGGCCTGTCGAGATGCCAGGCCGCGATCGCGAGCAGCGGCTGGACCGTCATGTCGAGCTTGCCGCCGAAACCGCCGCCGACCGCGGTCGCCACGACGCGCACCTGCTCCGGCGCGACCGCGAGAATGCGGGCGAGATCGGCGCGGTGCGGATGCGGCGCCTGCGTGGACGAATGGATTTCGATGATGTCGCCCACGCGTCGCGCCCAGCCGGCCTCGGGCTCGAGGTACGCGTGCTCGACGAAACTGGATTCGAACGTTGCGCTCACAACGTGACGGGCGTCTTGCATCGCGCGTTCCGGCTCGCCGCGGCGCACGTGCCCCTCGATCAGCACGTTGCCGGGACGATCGGCGTGCAGCAGCGGACTGTCGTCCAGCACCGCATCGGCGATCGCAAGCACCGGCGTCAGCGGTTCCCAGTTCACCGGAAAGCAGTCGAGGTCGAGCGCCGCGATCGCGGCGCGCTCGCCGACGACCAGCGCCACCGCCTCGAGATGGTGGCGCGCTTCCGTCTCGGGAAGGACGGGCTGATCCATGTACGGCGTCGCGACACCGTGCAGATTCATGCCGGGCACATCGGCGTGGGTGAGGACGCGGTGCACGCCCGCATGGGCGCGCACGAATGCGTCGAGGTCGCCGAATGCGAAACGCGCGCGATGATGCGGATTGCGGACCGCGCGCAGGAACAGGCTGTCGGCCGGATAGCCGTCGGCGCCGAAACGCTGGCTTCCGTCGACCTTTTCCGGGCCATCGAGGCGCGTCAGCGGTACGCCGACGGACGGCCCTTCGGACGGAGGAGGCGTCACGCATCGCGCGGCGCCGCCGCAGCCCGCCTCGGTCACCGCGTCGACGATCTTCTGGTAGCCGGTGCAGCGGCACAGCACGCCGTCGATGGCGGCCCGCGCACTGGCGCGATCGCTCACCTCGCCGGCGTCGATCGCCGCCGCCGCGGCCGTCAGCATGCCGGGCGTGCAGAAGCCGCATTGCACCGCCTGATGCGCGAGAAACGCGTGCTGCAGGCGGCCGCCGCAGCGGGTGCCGTCGGCGAGGCCTTCGACGGTGACGACACGGCGCCCCGCGATCTGGCCGACCGGAATCAGGCACGCGTAGCGCGCGTCGCCATCGACGATCACGGTGCAGCTGCCGCAATCGCCCTGGCGGCAACCTTCCTTGGTGCCGAACTGGCGCAGGTCCGCGCGCAGATGGTCGATGAGCCGCTGCGAGTGGTCGGCGGGCAGGCGCCGCCGCGTGCCGTTGAGCTCGAACCAGTCCGGTTCCGGCGAAACCGGCGTGCTGCCGCCCGCGATGGTTTCGCGAACATCGGCCAGCTGATCAGGCAGTGGATGCGCCACGTGCGTTCTCCTCGATGCAGCATGTGAAAGCGCGCGTGACCGCCAGCCGCGCGAGATGAATGCGATGCGACGCGGTCGCCCGGCAGTCGTCGACCGGAGACAGCTCGGCAAGCGGTGCCGCCGAGATCGCGCCGGCCAGTTCGTCGAGCCGCCGGCCCGCGAGTGCCGCCTCGAGCGCCGGCACTCGGCGTGCCACGTCGGATGCGCCGCCGATCGCGACGGCGACCGCGTCGGCCGTGCCGTCCGCGCCCACGCGCAATTGCGCGGCGGCCGAAACGACGGCGATCGCCGAGCCGTCGCGATTCGTGCATTTGATGAACGACGTGCGGTCGTGCGTGTGCGGTGGTGCAAGCAGCACGGCGACCAGCAGTTCGTCCGCGTGCAGCGCGGTCCGGCCGTTGCCGAGCAGGAATTCGGCCAATGGCAAGCGGCGCACGCCGCGCAGGCTCGCCAGCTCGACGCGCGCGTCGAGCGCCAGCAGCGCCGGGATGCCGTCCGCCACCGGCGACGCATGGCACACGTTGCCGCCGATCGTGCCCTGGACGCGAATCTGCCGTGGGCCGACGCAAGCGGCGGCGGCCGTCAGCGCCACGGGCAGCCAGGTCGTACGCGCGATGGCTTCCCAGGTGCTCGCCGCGCCGATGCGGATCATGCCGTCGTGCTGCTCGATCGCGCGCAATGCATTCACGCGGCTGATATCCACCCAGGCCGAGCGGGCGGGCACGAGGCCGATATCGGCGAAGGCGTCGGTGGCCCCGCACACGATGCGCGGCCGCGGCTGGGCCGCCAGCCGGCCGAGCACTTCGTCGATGGTGTGGGCGCGAAGATAGTTCATCGCAACGGGGCCTGCATCTTGATGGTCACGAGGGTCGACAGCGGCGCCGGCACACGCTCAAGCATCGATCGACGCGTCCTTGCGGACCACCCGCAGCACGCTGTCGATCACGAACGTTTCCCAATGGCGCACGGCATCCGGCGCGTTCAGCTCCTCTCCGAGGAACGCGGACAACGTATACAGGTTCGACGTATAAAAATACGCGGTCGAGATGATCAGCAGGAAAACGTCGCGCGCCCGGAGGCCCGTGCGAAACAGGCCTTGTTCGACGCCGTTCTCGAGAATCTTCGCAATGATCTCTACCGCATGCGACGAGTACTCGCCCCGGCGCTCGAGCTTGGACAAGTGCTTGCCCTTGTGCAGGTTCTCCGTGTTGAGCAGCGTGATGAAATCCGGATTGCGCCAATAATAGTCCAGCTTGAAGCGAATCACGGACTTGAGCGCTTCCACGGGGTTCGAAGCATCCGGCGCCATTTTGAGCTCCGCCTCGTCCATCCGTCGATAGATGCCTTCGAGCACCGCAACGAACAGCCCCTCCTTGCTCCCGTAGTAGTAATAGATCATCCGGTCATACGACTTCGCCAGCCGCGAAATCCGTTCGACGCTGCCGCCTTCGTAGCCGTAGCGCGCGAAGACCTTGGTCGCCGCGTGCAGGATCTTGTCGCGGGTTTCCTGCGCCGCCGCCTCCCGGACGCCGGTTCCACGCACAGTCTTGCCTTTTGCTGCTTGAGCCATACCGTTCCTATGGCGGCCGCCAACCGGGCCATGCCGCCTGAAAAAACTTGCACGGGCGGCGTTCCCGCAAACTTTTGTACAGGGAACGCTACATGAACTTCGAATTCTACGGAACTCTTCTCTTGTCCGCAACATGACATAAATTCATCGTATATTCAATGACTTGAATACGCACTACACGGCCGATCCAGCGCCGTGGCGAACGAATCTCGCTATCTTCATATTTTTATTTCGAGAAACTGCTGCTAACATTCGTTTGTGGAGTACTCACTACATGAAACGTTGATTTCAGGTTGACAGAGGCCGCAACCCGGTACGCAGGAGATAGACGAATGAACAACGAACTCGACGATTCCTGCAGCGCTTTCGCTGCGCGGACTACCTGGAAATCGCTCTCCGGCCCGAGCGGCCCTGAAATGACCCCGGTCATCGAGGAACTCATGTCTCAATCGCTTCTCGCACTGGACGTGCAGGTGTTGCGTCAGTTTTCCCACACGATGGCGGACGAGGTCGCGCCCGCGACGCGCGTCGGGAAATTGCTCGAGGCGGCGATACAGGGCACGGCGGCGACGTGCGGCGTGATTGCGGTGATGCGCGACGGCAGCTGGGAGGCGGCCGCCAGCGCGACGGCGGCGCAACCGTCACACGTCGAGCGGCTGCCGGCCGACCGGTTGCCGGTGCCGATCATGGCCGCCGCCGTGCATCTGCGCGATGGGCTCGTGCTGCGCGACGCGTGCGCCGCCGACCATTGGCGGACCGACGACTATGTGCGCCGTCGCAAGCCGCGCTCGGTGATGTGCGTGCCGATCCGCTGCAATGGCGCATTGATGGGTGCGCTGTATCTGGAACACGGGGACTTGCCGGACATTTTCACGTCGGCGAACGCCGCGTTGGTCGAGATCCTTGCGCTGCATGCCGGGTTCGTTCTGGAGAACCTGCGTCTGCACGACGAGCTTGCCGCCCGGCAGGCCCGCGCGGACAGCATCGCGGCAAGGATCGGCGACACGCCTTCGGACGCGGATTGTGCGGATCGCCTGAAGGCGTACGGCGAGCTGGCGGCTTCGATCGTGCATGAAGTCGCGCAACCGATCACGGCCATCGATACGTCCGCGCGCGCGGGGCTGAAGTGGCTCGATCGCGCCGCGCCGAACCTCGACGCCGCGCGCGAGATGTTCGCCCACATCTGCGCGTGCGCCGAGCGTGCGCGCACCATCATCCGCGCGCTGCGCGCCAACGCGCGGCAAGAGGTTCCCGCCTTCGCGACGTTCGATCTCGCCGACGCGCTTTCCGAGGCGGCCGAGATCATGGCAAGCACGCTGGATGCGATGAAGGTGCGCTTGCGCGTCGACGGGCTCGCTTCTCCGATGCCGATGCGCGGCGAACGCATTCAGCTGCAGCAGGCCGTCATCGGCCTGCTGATGAACGGCGCGGAAGCGATGCTGGGCATCCCGGAGGAGCGCCGCGTACTCGTGCTGGCGTGCGAAGCCGTTCAGGATGGCTTGCATATCCGGATCGACGATAGCGGCGACGGTATCGATCCGCGGGTGGCGCAACGCATCTTCGAACCGCTGTTCACCACGAAGCCGCACGGGATGGGCATGGGCCTTTCCATCTGCAAGTCGATCGTGGACGCGCACGATGGTCAACTGGCACTCACGCCGCGCGCGGAAGGCGGCACGCGCGCAATGGTGACGCTTCCGCGTTTTGCGGTTGACGGCGCGGCGGCCGCGCCTCGGGCGGCGTGATGCGCGGCGACGCGTGCAGCCATGTCCGCAGCCTATACGAACGTATGCGGCCATCTATCCTGACGGGTTGTGCAGCTAGCTACAGATGCTATGGATGCCGTCGACGCAGCGCCTTATTCTGGTTCCACCGGTACACGAATCGCATCGGTGACGACTCGGGCGACAGGTGATCGAGTCGGCTTCGCGATGCGGCCGGAACCTGCGTGCCATTCGATACCAGCAACCCAAGGAACCCATCATGAAAATTCGACAAGTCTTCCTGAATGGCGGCCTCGCGGCCGTCCTGCTCGCCGGCCTGCAACTGCAGGCATTTGCCGATGAAAGTGCCAATGCGGCGAGCACGGATGCCGCGGTGACGTCCACCCCGACACCCGCGCAGACGAAGAAGGCCACGCGTGCGGCCAATCGCACGTTCTCGCGGTCGATTCAGAGGACGCTGTCGCGGACGAAGGGGCTGCAAGGGCAAGCGATCACGGTTTTCGCCAATGCCGCGACCGGACAGGTGACGCTGGCCGGCCAGGTGCAAACCGAAGACGAAGATCATCTCGCGGTCGAGTCGGCCCGGAAGATCCGCGGCGTCAAGTCGGTGAAAAGCGAACTGATGCTGCGTGAGAAAGGCGGCGCCTGAGCGAGGGCGCGCGCATCGCGGGGCCGAATGACAGGGTGTCGGTGATTCGTGCGTCCGCTTTCACATGATCGATCCGATTGATTGGGAGAAGAGGTGATGGGGATGCTGCATGAAGCGGACATCGTGGCTCGCACGTTGATCAATGTCCTGGATCCTTCGCAGGAACAGCGCAGCGTGTGCTTGCGAGCGCAGCGCACGCGATACAAGGCGCGACGCGTCGGGCTGCGTCAATGGAACGAGGACGACGCGCGTGCGCGCGCCGAACCGCCTACCAGGATAGCCGTGATGGAGCGCCTGTCGTTGTCCATGATCACTGTTTCGTGGAGCGACTCGTGTTCAGGGCGGTATGCGGAGCAAATCTGGTGCAGGAGCCGCGCGCGCGTGCCGTCGATCTGTGCGCTGACGGGGCGCGCGATCCAACGCGGCGATCCGGTGTTTCGTCCGCGCGGGAGCGATGTCTGTCTGCCCGGCAACCGGCAGCGGATGATTCTTGCCGCGACCGTTCAGCCGTGCATCGATGCGGCCGACGCGAATTAAGCGGGCCGGAGAACGGCGGAAGAACTGCGGACGAACGCGATCGCGCGTCGTCCGCGCGTATCGATGCGCTGCGGCGCTAGGTCGACGCGACCGTGACGACGACAAGCGCCGCGCTTGGAACGCGCTCGGCCAGATCGAAGTGGACGGGAGGCTCGCGCCACCAGCGGGCGAACCCGGTGGGCGCGCGATATCCGACGACGATCATGTCCACGCAGGTCGTCGATGCATGTGCGGCGATGGCATCGGCCGCGCGTCCGAACCGGACATAGCCGCGCGCGGCGATGCCGTCGCCCGTCAGTGTGTCGATCGCCCGTTGAAGATCGCGATGGGCGGATTCCGCCAGCCGCTGATGGGCGAGCTCGCTGAGCAGTCCGGCCGACCGCGCGTTGGCGGTGACATTGTCGACGATGGCGACGACGTCGACCGTGGCCGACAATGCGCGCGAAAGCGACGCACATCGTGCGAGCGCGGCGTTGGCTTCGTGGGATCCGTCATAGACGAGCAGCATTCTGGACAGCGATGACATCTTCGATATTGGCGGCGGGGGAATGAGATCGCCCGTGACGGGCACCGGTTGCGGGTATGTGCGCCGAAGCGAGCGCGACTGCTAACACTGAACACGCGATGGCGCTCGTTTATTCCGATGCGATCCCCGGGCCGGCGATCGTGTCGCGGTTGGTTCGCATCGGCAGGCGCGCGACGTCGCGCGTCGACGTCAGCTCCGCGCGTCGATGCGATGTCCCGTCTCGTGGTGCGTGTCACGCGACGCGTAGGTCACCCACGCCGTGCCGAGGAATCCCGGCATCCTCGCGGCTTCGCCTGCACGCGGATGGGCGGTCGCCGATGAAGCGCGCGCACGCGCCGGCGAGCATTGCGCCTGCCCGTGCCGGACCTCCGGAAAACGTTGCTGCTTCAATGACCGGAATAGAGTTTCCTGAGCGCGTCGAGCTCGCCGCTCTGGCGCGCGCGAGCGAGCTCCTGACGCACTTCGGAACGTGTCTTTCCCGTCGGCATCGCGATGGCCGGTGTCCATTGGGTCGTGGCGACGGCATCTTGATTCGCCGTCAACGAATCGACGGGGGCCGCTGCATGGGCGCAGGCTGCGGTAGCAAACGCGACGAGCGCGAAGGTGATCCTTGAGGTCTTCATGTCGGAATCCGGAAGGTGAGTCGATCGAACGTTATGCACGGCATCTGGCGAACGCGGGAGCCGGATGCGCCGGCCGCGTCGCGAATGTCGTCAGAATCCGTCGCATGTGTATTGAGCGCCGCGAAGGTATCCCGCATGTGTCCGCGGCGCGGCGTTTTGCAATGTCATGTATCGATGCGGACGCGCGATACATCCGGATACGAAAGCGCCGATCATGACGCGACGCGAATGCGCTTCGGCAACGCGCATGCAGTGGCCGGCGCGCGTTGTTGCATTGACGATATCGCGCTGGAATAATCGGCGGGTTCGCGTGTTATCACGGGTACCTGGAAGAAGGCGAGGCGGCCGGTGAGGTGCGACACCGCACGAGCGACATCGAGTGCCCCGCGGCCTGCGTCACGACCGCGGGTTCGAACGAACGGATACAACCCGGCATCCCGCCGCAACATGTGGCCGGTGGCACGGGCGCCGCATGCCGTGCTCCACGCCGCCGTGCCAGCGGCGTTCGAGCTGATGAACGCCACCGTTTCCTTACTGCATTCGCATGATCGAACTTTCGACACGCCGCTTTATCGAATTGAGCCCCGGCTCGCCACGGCTGCACCGCGCGATCGACGACCATGCGCCGCCGGTTCTGGTCGCCGGGCGCGGCGCGGCGGCGCCGTCCGCGGTCGCGGCGCTGCAACGCGAATATGTATTGCGCTCGGCACTGCACGAACGCTGGTCCGCCGTGCCGCAAGCCATCGTGTCGCACGGTGGCGGCGCCGTGCTCATCCTGGCCGATCCGGGCGGCATGCCGCTCTCCGTTGAAGCTATCCCGCAGCAGCGTGTGTCCGCGTTTCTGCGGCGCGCGATTGCGCTCGCAACAGTGCTGGGCGAGATGCATGCGGCCGGTATCGTGCATCGCGCGCTTGCGCCGCATCGCTTCCTCGTGGATGACGACGATCGTGCGTTCGTGACGGGCTTCGGCTATGCGGTCGGCCCCGATGCAACCGACCCGTTGCGCGACACCGCTCTCGAGTGGGACGACACGGATTTCGTCTATACGGCGCCCGAGCTCGGCACGCGCATGAACCTGCGTGTCGACGCGCGCGCCGATCTTTATTCGCTCGGCTGCATTCTCTATGAGCAGTTGACCGGCGTGCCGCCGTTCGATGCGCCCGATGCGGCCGGGCTCGTGCACGCGCATGCCACGCATTCGGCGCGCGCCCCTCACGAACTCGTTCCGCACGTACCCGAGCAGATCTCGCGGATCGTCGTGAAGTTGCTCGAAAAGGCGCCGGAGCAGCGTTACGGCACGGCTGCGGGGCTCGTCGCCGACCTGCAGCGATGCGAGCAGTGCCTGCGTCGCGACGGTCGCATTCCGATGTTCGCGCTCGATGTTCATGCGGCGCTGCAGCGTCTGCAGCACGCCGATCGCGTGGTGGGCCGCGAACCGGAGATCGACGCGTTGCGCGCGCAGTACCGTGCCGTCGCCGCCGGTGGCGAGATGCGCGTCGCATGGGTTTCCGGCTACTCGGGCATCGGCAAGTCGACGCTGCTGCTGGAGGCCGTCGCGCGCATCAGGCACGACGGCGCGTTGCTCGTGGCCACCAGCAAGGGCGAGGAAGGGCGCCGCGGCACGCCATATGCGATGCTTGCCGAGGCGCTGGCGCCGCTGCTGCAATTCGTGCTGGGTTGCGCGGACGACGAATTCGACATGTGGCGCGCGCGAATCGGAACGGCCGTCGCGCCCGTCGGACGCACGCTCGCGAGATTCCTGCCGGCGCTCTCGGCGGTGCTGGGCCCGCAAGCGGGGCCGCCGGAGCAATCCGAACTGGCGCCCGGGCTGGAGCGCGAGCGCGTGCTGCAAGCGATCGCCCGGCTGATCGCGTGTTTCGCGGCGCCGGAGCGTCCGCTCGCGCTGCTGCTCGACGATCTGCAATGGGCCGATGCGGGCACGATCCAGGTGCTGGAGCGGCTGGTGCAGCAACACAGCGACACGGCGTTGCTGCTCGTCGGCGCCTATCGCGGCAACGAGATCGATGGGGGTCACCCGTTGCGGGCCGGCCCGCTGGCCGACGTTGCCGATGCATTGACGGTGGAACTCGGGCCGCTGAACGAGCGCGCGACGACCGAGCTGATCGCCCACGCGCTGCATCAGGACACCGATGCGCTTCGCCCGTTGTCCGACCTGATCGGGCAGAGAACCGGCCGCAATCCGTTCTTCGTGCATCATCTGCTGCGCCTGCTGGCCGACGAAGGCATGCTCGATTACGATGCGGGAGCCGGCCTGTGGCGGTGGAACATGGCACGCATTGCCGCGCATCGCGGAGGCGATGACGTCGCGATGATGCTGGCGCGGCAATTCGAGCTGCTGCCGGACGCCGCGCGATTGATGTTGCGACTGCTGGCCTGCATCGGCCAGCGTGCGCCGACGCGCCTGCTGGCCACGGCGGCGGGCCTCAGCGAGCCCGATGCGGTCGACGGGCTGCAGGCGGCGCTCGATGCCGGCAGTGTCCAGCGCGACGGCGACGACTGGACGTTCTGGCACGATCGCATTCGCGAGGCCGCGTATGCGTCGATCCCGGAGGACGAGCGCGCGCCGCTGCATCATGCAATCGCGTGCCGTTTGCTGACGGCCGGCGACGCCTGCGCCGACACGTTCGTGCTGGCCGCGCAGGCGAACCTCGCCGGCGCGGTGGTCGCGACACCCGCGCAGCGCCGCGCGTTCGCGCGCGTGAACCTGGAGGCCGGACGGCAAGCCCGGGCCGCCACCGCGCATCATTCCGCGCTCGGCTTCTTTCGCGCGGCCGTCGATTTCCTCGGCGAACGGGACACCAGCGACGACGGGCTCGACGCGCGCATGCTGTGCGGCGAGGCCGAGTTCATGACCGGTGCGCTCGAAGCGGCCGAAGCGCGCCTCGCCGAGCTGGAGCGCGTAGCCGGCGACGGCACGTTCGGCGCGGATCTCACGCGCCTGCGCGCGGCGTTGTACACGGCGCTGGGCCGCTTCGATCTCGCGCTCGGTGTCGGCCTTGCGTTCCTGAAGCGCGCCGGCATCGATATCCCGCCCCATCCGGACAGCGCGGACGTGCATCGCGAATACCTGCGCCTGCGCGGCTGGCTGGATCGCTACGGGATCGACGCGCTGCGCGACCTGCCGATCATCGCCGATCCGCTGCAGCGCGCGATCGTCGACATCTTTGCCGACCTGATCCCGCCGGCACTCTATTCCGACCAGGACCTGGTCGACATGATTCTGCTGCGCGCGGTGAATCTGGCGATCGAGCACGGCCATTCCGATGCATCGGCCAACGTCTACGTCTGCATGAACCAGATCTTCGGCGTACGTTACGGCGATTACGCCGCGTCGCTGGCATTCGGCGAGCTCGCGCTGCATCTGGTCGACGAGCGCGGGCTCGATCGCTATCGCGGCCGCGTATACATGGCGCACGGCACGATCGTGGTGCCGTGGGTGTTGCCGGCGCGCTCGGCCCGCGCGTATATCTCGCGGGCATTCGAGATCACGGTCGAGTGCTGCGACCATACGTTCGCGCTCTATTGCAAGCGCAACGAGGCGACCGGCATGCTGTTCGCCGGCGAATTTCTCGGCGACGTGCGCGATACGGTGACGCACGGGCTTGCGATCGCGCGCGATGCGAATTTCCAGCTCGTGATCGATGCGCTGCTCGCGCAGCAGATGCTGCTGAAGCGATTGCAGGAAGGCGAGAGTGACGATCGCGACCTGCTGGCCCCGCCTGAGGGCCGGCCGCCGACCCTGGTCGATCTCGCGTATTGGGTCTACCGGCTGCAGGCCGCACTGTTGTTCGGCGATCTTCCGGACGCGCTCGACGCGCGTCGGCACGCCGAAGCTTGCGAGCATGCGGCGCGTTCATTTGCCGAGCGGGCCGATCTGCCGTTCTATGGCGCGCTCGCACTGCTGGCGCGACCCGGCCGCGATGCGTCCGACGAGGCTGCGCTGCGGCGCCATGTCGAGCAGCTCGACGTCTGGGCGCGGGCGTGCCCCGAGAACTTCGTCGCGCGACGCGAGCTGGTGCGCGCGGAGTATGCACGCGTGAACGGACAGCCGCTGGACGCGGCGGAAGCCTATGCGCGCGCCGTGATGCACGCGGGCAGGCATGGCTTTACGCAGGTCGAGGCGCTGGCCGCCGAGTATGCGGCGCGATTCCATGCGGGTCGCGACACGATTGCCGCGCACGCGTATTTGCGCCACGCGCTGAGCGCATGGCAGCGTTGGGGAGCGCTCGCGAAGGTGCGCGAGTTGCAGGCCGCGCATCCCGATGTATTCGATGCCGGAGCCGGCAATCCGGTCGGGAGCCGGATGCACGCACTGGACGTGAACGCGGTGCTGCGCGTGTCGAACGCGCTGGCGAGCGACATCGTGCCGGCGCGTCTCGTGGAAACGCTGTTGCGCACGACGCTCGAAAGCGCCGGGGCCGAGCATGGCGCGCTCGCGGTGCTGCGCGAGGGCGTCTGGCATGTACCGGCGCGCGCGGACGTGATCGACGGCACGATCGTCGTGACGCAGGAGGCCGTGTCGTTGACGGCCAGCGTGCTGCCCGTCTCGGTCCTGCAGGCGGTCGCCCGGACGCAGGAAGGGGTGGTGATCGACGATGCGTCGGAGTCGCCGGTTCATGGTCAGGATGCCTACGTTCGCCGTCGGCGCCCGCGTTCGGTGATGTGCGTGCCGCTGATGCGTTATGCGACGCTCGTCGGCGTGCTGTATATGGAAAACAATCTGGCGGCGCGGATGTTTACCGCGGCCAAGGCGGCGCTGGTGGAGGTGATCGCGTCGCAGGCCGCTTTCGCGCTCGAGAATGCGCGGCTCTATGAGGAACTGGTCGAGCAGAACCGTCAGCGCGCGCATGCCGAGGAACAGTTGCGTGCCGCACTGGCCGGCCTCGAGCGCGCCAGCCGGCTCACCGCGATGGGCGAGCTCGTCGCGTCGATCGTCCACGAGATCGGACAGCCGATCGCCGCCGTCGACACGTCGGCGAGCGCCGGGTTGCGCTGGCTGAACCGAGAACCGCCGGACCTCGGCGAAGCGCGGGCAATGCTCGAGCACATCAACCGGAGCGCGGCGCGGGCCAAGAGCATCATCCAGGCGCTGCGCGCGAAGGCGCGCAAGGCCGCGCCGCAGTTTGCGACGGTCGACCTCGCCGAGGCCGTGCGCGAGGCCGCGGCGCTCGTCGCGCGGCAGCTCGACACGCTGGACGTGGTGCTGGAGCTGCGCAGTCACGACGGCCCCGTCTACGTATACGGCGACCGGATCCAGCTCCAGCAGGTCGTGATCAACCTGCTGACGAACGGCGCCGAATCGATGGCCGAACTCGAGACGGCGCGTCGTCTTTCGCTTGCGTGCGAAACGCATGGCGTTGACAGTGTGTGCGTGAGCGTGGAGGATTCGGGCAGCGGCATTGCACCCGACATCGCGGACCGGCTGCTCGAACCGCTTTTCACGACCAAGGAGAACGGGATGGGCATGGGTCTCGCCATTTCGCATTCGATCGTGGACGCTCACGGCGGCACGTTGACGCTGTCGCCGCGCGAGGGTGCCGGTACGCGCGCAACCGTGATGCTGCCGCGCGTCGATCCATGATGTGTCGTCCGTCGGCGCGCAGCGCGGCAGGCGGCGCGCAGCCGGCGGACGGGTTCTTCGCGTTGTTGTGTTTGAGCCGCTGAGCGGTGACTCCTGAAAATTCATCAGCGAATATCGATGCCGGAAACCAGAATGCCCCACGCGACACCTGATCGCAACAGCCGCACCGTCTACGTCGTGGATGACGACGAATTCGTGCGTGCCGCGCTGATCAGCCTGCTGCGATCGATCGACCTGGAGGTTCGCGCCTTTGCGTCGACGGAAGAGTTTCTCGCGGCACCGAAGGGCGCGGGGCCGTCATGCCTCGTGCTGGACGTGAGGCTGCGCGGGCAGAGCGGCATTGCGTTTCAGACGTCGCTGGCGGAGAGCGGCGGTCCGCAGATGCCGATCATCTTCATCACCGCGCACGGCGATATCGCGATGACGGTGAAGGCGATGAAAGCCGGCGCGATGGATTTCCTGACGAAACCGTTCCGCGATCAGGACATGATCGATGCGGTGATCGCGGCGCTCGAGCGCGATGCGAAACGGCTGCAGGACGATCATTCGCTGCTCGATCTGCGCGCGTGTTGGGAATCGCTCACACCGCGCGAATGCGAGGTGCTGCAACACGTCGCGACGGGCCTGATGAACAAGCAGGTCGCGGGCAACATGGGCATCGCCGAGATCACGGCCAAGATTCATCGCAGCCAGGCGATGCGAAAAATGAAGTGCCGCTCGGTGGCCGAACTCGTGCGCAAGATGACCGCACTCGGCATCAACGTGCCGTCGCGCTAGCGGCGGCGCGGGCGCGAAACGCGTCGGCGCGGTGCTCCGCGCGCCCGGCTTGGGAAAGCCCGAGCGTCACTCGTTTACCCGCATCCTTCATCGACCGGCCCAGGCACCCGCGCCGAGCCTACCCATACGTAGGTATGATGGCGATGCCGCGGCGTGACGGTATGCTGGCAACTTGGGTAACAGTGCTCGGGACGGGCCCGGTCCGTCCCCCTCGTCATTAAGCAGGGATGCCTTTTTCACTCTCAGCCTCCGATCTCGTGTCCATTGTCGACGACGATCCCTTCGTGCGCGCCGCCGCGGGAAGTTTCGTGCGTTCGCTGGGCGGAGAGGCGCGCGAATTCGCGTCGGGGCCGGCATTCCTGGCGTCCGACGTGGTGTCGCGCACGCGGTGCCTGATCTGCGATCTCCAGATGCCCGAGATGGACGGCCTCGAAGTGCTGGCCCGGATGGAAGCGCTCGGCCTGCGTATTCCTACGGTGCTCGTCACGGCGTTCGTCGGCGCTCGCACGTCCGAGCGGGCGCGGGCCAGCACCGCGCTGTGTCTGCTCGAGAAGCCGATCGACGCACAGGAGCTCGAAGGCTGGCTCGCCCGTGCGCTCGGATACGGCTGATCGTCGGCCCGCGCCGCAACGGCAACCTAAACCTTCGTAGGGGGTAGATGGCCGCTTGTTTGATGGTGCGAACCCCCGCACGCATGTTTTCATGTTCCCTGTACCGTCCGCCGCGACGGCGACAGGAGAACGAAGATGGCCAACATTCCTACCTTATCGTCCGGAGCCTGGTTTGACGCTCGGCTCACGCGCTCCATACGCAACTTCAGCCGCACGTGCCGCGAGCATGCACGCGGTTTCGTCGCGTGTCCGGCCCGACTGTTCGTCGTCGCGGGCGTGCTGTTCGTCGCGGCGGCGCTGTACGACGCTCGCGACCTGCTCGCGCATGCATTGCTTCCCGCCGTCGACCGCGATCTTCTGATGGCGAGCGCGACGTGCGCGCTGCTCGCGCTGGTGGCGGCGGTGCTGTGGCTGCGTGCGCTGCGACTGGACGCGGCAATCCGGCAACTCGCCGCGGCGCTCGAGGACCATGGACTGGAAGAGCTGCCTCGTTCGCTGGTCGAGCACGGCACGCCGTCGATCGCGCGACTGGCCGCCGCGATCAACGGCGCGCATCACCAGCATGCGGATCGCGTGACGGAACTGCTGCATGTGCTCGCCGCCTATGCGCATGATCTGCGCACGCCGCTGACGCGCGTGATGCTGCGTAGCGGCATGCTGGAAGATCGCACGTTGCGCGATGCGATGGAGCGCGACCTTACCGAGATGGGCGAACTGATCAACGCGAGCCTTGCCTGCGCACGGCTTCAGTGCAGCGTGGCGGAGCCGCCGCGCAGCGTCGACGTGAATGAGTTGCTCGGCTCGCTCGTCGACAACTACCGCGACGCGGGTCTTGCTGTCGCTTTGGACGGGCGGTTGGACTGTCCGCTCGTGACGTTTCCGCATGCGCTGCGGCGCGTGCTCGTCAACCTGATCGACAACGCACTGCGTTACGGGCGCGATGTCCGCCTGTGCGTTCGCGTCGATGCGCGACGCGTGATGCTTGCGGTGGTGGATTCCGGGCCGGGCATCGTGCCGGCGGAGATGGAAGCGGTGTTCACGCCGTGGTATCGGGCGCCGCAGACAGCGGCGCGTGCGCCGGGGTCCGGATTGGGGCTCGCGATCGCACGGCGGCTGACACAAGCGATGCAGGGCGAGCTGCAGCTGAACAATCGCAGCACCGGCGGCCTCGAAGCGCGCGTGACGTTGCCGCTTGCTGCTGCCGGACACGATGTCGCGTGCGAGCCGGCACGCGCCTGTCGTTGCGGACGCTATCTGTCCTGACGTACGCAGTGGCCGCTCATCGACAGCGAGGCGTCCTTCGGGACGATTGCGCGATCGCCGCGTCGTACGCACGGTCTCGCCAGATACATTCCGATACGCGACGGACATACACGAGATACATCGCGGGCTCCCAATGACGCATGACGCCGGGTCCGGCGAGTCCGCGATCCCGCGGACGCACGGCGACCACCCGTTTCCACAACCGTGTGCGGGACCGGACGTCGATCGCAAATACCGGGAGTACGACAATGCATGACAGCAAAGTTTGGTTCATCACGGGCTGCTCCGGCGGCCTCGGTCTTCAGCTTGCCGAGGCGGTGCTTTCCGCCGGCCACAAACTGGCGGCAACGGCGAGGGACGTGACGCGTCTTGCCAGCCTGACGGACGCATATGGCGACCGGATTCTGGCGATCCCGCTGGACATCACCGATCCGGACGCGGCGCGCGGCGCCGTCAGCCTGGCGGTCGAGCAATTCGGCCGTCTCGACGTGCTGGTGAACAACGCGGGCTATGCCGATCTGGCGTCGATCGAAGACATCACCGACCAGGCGCTGCACGAGCAGATCGAGGTCAACTTCTTCGGCGTGTGCAATCTCACGCGCGCGGCGTTGCCGTTCATGCGTCGGCAACGGGCCGGCCACATCATTCAGATCTCGTCGGTGGGCGGACGAGTCGGCGGCCCCGGGCTCGCCGCCTATCAGGCAGCCAAGTGGGCGGTGGGCGGGTTCTCCGAAGTGCTGGCGAAGGAGGTCCGCGATTTCGGCATCCAGGTCACGATCGTCGAGCCGGGATCGATGCGGACCCGCTGGGCCGGTTCGTCGATGACCATTCCGCCGATCAGCGACGCGTACAAGTCGATCATCGAACCGGTAGCGGCGCGCTTGCGCAGCATCGACGGCGCGCAACCCGGCGATCCCGCGCGGATCGCCCGCGCGCTGCTCGGCATCGCCGGATCGCCGACCGCGCCCTTGCGATTGCTGATGGGCAGCGACGCGGTCGCGGTGGCCGGCGCGGCCGCAAGGTTCCGTGCGGAAGAGGACGCGCAATGGCGCGAATTGAGCGAATCGGTTTCGTTTCCGCCGGTGCAGACCGAATGAAGCCGGCTGCCGGAGACTGCAGATGATCACGCTGTCCGAAGACAACATCGTCGCGCGGGTGCTGCTGAATGTGCTGGATCCGTCCGCCGAGCAGCTCCACGCGTGCACGAAGAAGTGGGCCGTCGGCCACCGGCCGCGCCGTGCAAGCGCAGGCTCGCGCACGGCGCGGCGGCCCGTCAACGTCGTGATCGTGAGGCGGATTTCGGCCAGCGCGATCAGCGTTTCGTGGAGCGACGCGTGTCTGGGCAAGTCTACCGAGCAGATCTGGAGCCGGGGTTTTGCCGACGGCGCGGCGATATGTGCACTGAGCGGGCGTTGCATCGGCCGCGGCGACCCGGTGTTTCGCCCTCACGCCGGCGAGGCGCGCGTTCCGGTCAGTCGGGAACTCACGATCCTCGCCGCCACCGTCGCGCAGCGTCCCGATCTGTCGCTCGCCGATACCTGAGCGCGTTGCGCACGTGGGCGGTCGTCTGCGCCTATACGAACGTATGCGGCGCATCATCGGAACAGTTCATTTCCGCGATTGCGGATTGTGCGGATCATGTTGCGATGGGATGGGGGCGGCGAGCTTGTCGCGCCGCCGCCCGAATCGACCGGAATCTTGAAACAAGGGGAAGCATGATGGCCGATCCACGCACGATGTCGCCGCGCGTCTCCGCGTTCGTGCTGCTCGGCGCGCTGCTGACGGCATGCGGCTACGGCGCGACATTTCTGCTGTCGATGCATTTCCGTGTGGCGGGCGGAAGCGACATCGACACGGGGGCCGCACTGGCCGAAGCGATGATCGGTGCGCTGCTCGGCCTGCCGCTGGTCGCGTGGTGCGCGCACCGGATCGGCGCCGCGCGGGCGACCGCGCTGGCGGCGCTGGTCGTCGGCGCGGGCGTCGTCGGCTTCGCGCTGATCGCGCGCACCGGCTCGCTGAGCGTCGTGCCCGGCTTGCTGGTCGGCATCGGTTGGGGCGGCTTCTGCCTCGCGGCGCCGATGATGATCGCGGAGCGCACGGCGGATATCGAACGTGAGCGCTGGTTCCTGCGGTTCGGGTCGTTTCAGATGGCCGGCGTCGGCGGCGGTCCGGCCGTTGCGGCACTCGCGATACGCAATTGGCACTGGACGACCGGCGCGGTGTTCTGCACGGTCGGCGCGCTGTGCGCGACGGCTGCGGTGATGCTGGAATGTTTCGGCCGCCTGTCGCCGGCGTCGCACGCCGTTGCGCCGCCGGTGCGGGATCGGTGGGTTCGCGAGATGGGCGCGATCGTCCGCACGCCTGCGATCTATCCGATCGCGATCATCGCGCTCGGCTCGAGCGTCTTCTCGGGGCTGATGACGTTCCAGATGTCGATGGCGCAGGGCCCGGGCGTGAAGGCCGGAACGTTTTTCGGTCTGTATTCCGCCACGGTGGTCGTCATCCGCGGGCTGCTCGGCGCGGTCGTGATTCAGATCCGGGTCAGCGCGACGACGCAGATCCTGCTCGGCTTCATGATCCTGAGCGTCGCCGTGACGTTCGCCGTTCCGCACAACGCACTGCTTCATTCGGCCAGCGCCGTGCTGCTCGGCACCGGGTATGGCCTCATCTATCCGATCGTCCAGGCGCAGGCCGTCAACAGTGCCGACGCGCGGCATCGGCACGCCGTGCTGACGTGGTTCGTGGCGTCGTACTTCGTCGGCGCATTCGGGTTCCCCGCGCTCGGCAGCATGGTGCTGGTCAGCATGGGCAAGACGATGCTGTTGATCCTGATCGCCGCATGCGGGCTGGCGGCGCTGCTTCTGTCGATCGTCGAGCACCGCAAGCGGGTGTTGCCGGTGGCGTGCTGAACGCACGCGCCGGCGTTCCGGAATCCGTCTGCCGGTGCGACGCGCGACGAAGGTCGGCGTCGAGCGCACACGAGGCGAGCAGCCTCCGACGGTCAGCTTACGGCCTCCTCGAGAATCGCGCGGACTTCTTCGAGCAGTCCGCGTATCGCGCCATGACTCGTATGCGTGAGACGTAGCACGCCATCGATCGTGCACGCGCCGATGATCTGGTCGTCGGCGAAACCCGACGTCACGATGGGGCCCCACAGCGCGTTGAGCGACACGCCTTCGTACGCGGAAGCAATCGGCTGATTGCCCAGATTCGACACCATGACGTCGAAGGCGAGCACGGCCGACAGAAACCCGGCCGCATGCTCGACGCTCGGCCGCGTGGACATCACGACATCAAGCGCCTTCAGTTCCGCCGCCACGCTCGCGCGCGCTTGCGACGGTGCGAGATCCTGTTTGATCTTGCGGGCGGCGGTCCATAGATCCGTACCGCGTGGGTGATTGTCGATCGTGATGGTCTGCGTGATGTAGACGCCGGCGGCGACACGCGCGTCGTCGGAGAGACCGCGCAGGTCGATCGGCGTGACGGTCCTCAACGCGCGTTCGGTCCACGCGCTGGACAGACGCCGGCCGGCTTCGTGAACGGCCGCGGCAATCGCGCCGTGCACGGTGGTTTGCTCGGCACGTGCGCGTACCACGAGCTGGCGAGTAATGTCGGCTGAAAGCGCGATGGCGTCGACATGCGGCGCTTGCGCCGCATCTGGACGAAATGGCTTGGGCGCGGGCGCCGGTGACGGCGGCGGCAACACGGCGGCATGGCTCAGATCGGTATCGAGCACGGTCTCCAGCGACGGCACGAGCGGCAACGGCGCCAGTCGCTCGCCCGACAGGATGCGCAACAGCTCGTCGATCAGCGATGCACTGCCCAGGCCGTCGATCACGGAATGATGTGCGACCAGAATCAGCGTCGAGCTGCGTTCGCCTTGCAGCAAGGTCGCGCGCAGCAGCGGCGCCGCGGATCCGACGAAGCGCGTGGCGATTTCGCGGGCCGCTTCCGCCTGCCACGCAGTCGGGTCTTGCTCGAGCACGCGCAACGGCACCGTGGCGTCAGTCACGCGATAGAAGCCTGAATGCTGTTGCGCGTCGATGGCGATGCAGGTCGACAGCAGCGGATGCCTGTGCTGCAGCGCCTGAAACGCCGCGTGCCATGCGTCCGTCGCAAAGCGCCGGTCGATCTCGGCGACCATCGCGAAATGCGTCGGCCGATTCTGGTCGAGCAGCCAGAACAGGTGTTCAGTGCTCCCGAGCGCGCGCACGAGCCGCTGATTGTCGTCGATTTCCTGCGATTGATTCCGCACCCTATGACTCCCGAAGTGATGGTCTGCCTCAACAGAACAATCGAGGTGGGTGAGCTATTCCGTCATGGCCTATACGCTCGACATGTGCCGGACTATTTTTTCCTGTCGTCGGGGTTGTAGGTCACGTAGAGCTTCGTATAGCCCGGCGTGTCGAAATGTCCGGTCCATCCCTTCGGAAGCGTGACGGCCTCGCCGGTCTTCACGAGCATCACCGAACCGTCCGACGACGTGAGCTTCACGCTGCCTGAAAGAAAGTACAGGAATTCGTTGTACGGCAGCCCGTGCGGGCCCTTGATTTCCTCATGCGACGGGCCGGATCGATACACGCCGGTCTGGTAAGCGTTGTCGCTCGACGTGAACGTCGCGACGTCCGCGCTCGTTTCGCCACCTTCGTCTTTTTTCACGGCGTCGGCGCGATTGAATATCGCACCGGCAAGGTCGGACCTCGACGCCTTGATCGGCTTGATCGTTTCGGCGTGCGCGTCGACCGCAGTCATGACGCTGAATGACAGCAGCGCTGCGAGGGCGTATCTGGACATCGGCTATCTCTCCGTTGGTTTTTTCGCGGCAGCGACGTGAAGGGTGAACGCGCTGTCGTGGCGCCATTTTGTCGGAAAAACCTGCCTTCGTTTGGCGATCGATCGAAAACGAGACGGCAGTTTTGTTTCTCAATGTGTATGAAACCGGTCTGGATACATGGCCCTGCAAAAGCCATTTGTCGAGACACACGTCAGATACGTCGTCTGGATTTAATGCATCTCATCGATCGAATTCGATCAGGGCGCGCGAGACGGCTTCACGAGATTGGCGACCGCCGAGCGCCCCGACAGATTCGCGACAGCCGAATTTATCCAGGAGAACGACATGAAAGTAAAGACGATCGCTTTGGTTTTCGCGGCGTGCGCCGCCGTTGCCGCCACCACTTCCGCTTTTGCAAGCAGCGCCGCCGACACGAGCATCAACGACCAGACCGTCGCGCAAGCGAGCCAATGGGCGACGGGCGGCAAGGCGCCGAAGGGCAAGACGCGCGCCCAGGTTCGCGCGGAACTGGTGCAAGCGGAGAAAGACGGCCAGCTCGCGGCGCTCGAACAGCTCTACCGCGGCAGTTGATCGCGGGCCTCGCCATTCACCCACCCCGTTCTTCAACACGACACCGACCATGAACCACGAAACGAAAATTCTGTACACCGGCGAGGTTCGCACCACCGGCGGGCGCGACGGCGCCGCGCACAGCGCGGACGGCCGCCTGGACGTGAAGCTCTCGGCTCCCGGCTCGGCTGCGCCCGGCACGAATCCCGAGCAACTGCTGGCCGCGGGCTGGTCGGCGTGCTTCATCGGCGCGATGGGCCTGGCCGCGCAAAAGCTGAAGGTTTCGCTGCCGCGCGACACGCATGTCGATGCGCAGATCGATCTGGCCACGAACGACGGCGCGTACTTCCTGCAGGCACGGCTGAACGTCAGCGTGCCGGGCGTCGACGCCGATGTCGCGCAGGCGCTGGTCGATGCGGCGCACCAGACGTGTCCGTATTCGAAGGCGACGCGCGGCAACATCGACGTGGTCGTCACGGTGGCCTGATACGCGTGCGGCGCTCGACGCGATCGACGCGCCGTTGGCAACTCTCCGGAAGGTGCAATGACCGCATTGACGTGGTGTGCGATTTTTCTGGCCGCGCTGACGGCGATCCCGAGGCTGCCGCGCGGGCTCACGCTGAGCCTGCTCGCGATCGGCTATGCGATCGCGTTCGCGTCGCGGCAGTTGCAGCCGGCCGCACTCGTGCCGATCGCGCTGCTGGTCGGCACCGGCGTGCTGTTGCAGCGGAATCTGCCGTTCGTCGGCAAGGTTTTGTGCAACGTCGTGTTCTGCGTCATTGCGGTCGGTCTGTTTCAGCATTGGCTGCCGGGTTTCGACAATCTCAGGGTGATTCATGCGGCACGCCTGACGCCGGATGCGGCGCCCTACACGATGTATCTGAACTTCGACAAGCCGCTGATCGCGTTCTGGCTGGTGCTGGCCTACCCGTGGGTGCTGCCGGAGAAGCCGCTGTCGACACGGGTGATCGCGGCGGTCGTCGCGTGCGCGGTGACATCGGCGGTCTGCTTCTCGATCGCGTGGTGGGCCGGATTGATTGCGTGGGCGCCGAAGTGGCCGCATTTCGCATGGCTGTGGGTGCTCGACAACCTGCTGTTGGTCGCGTTCGCGGAAGAAGCGTTTTTCCGCGGCTATGTCCAGGCGGGCGCAACACGGTTGATGCGCGCGCAACCGAATGCCGGCTGGCTGGCGCTTGTCGCAGGCGCCGTATTGTTCGGCCTTGCTCATTACCAGGGCGGCGTGCTGCTGGTTCTGCTGGCCGGCCTGTCCGGCATCGGTTACGGGCTGGCCTGTCGCGCGGGCGGTCTGCAATCGGCCGTGCTCGCGCACTTCGGCGTCAATCTGGTGCAGTTCGGGTTGCTGACCTATCCATTCATCGCCCGGGCCTGAGCGAACGCGAGCTCTGGCACGAGGACCTGCGATCCGGCAGTTCGGGTAATACGCGACGGCGGATGGAATATCTGCGCCGTCCAGCTGTTTACGTGCACTGCAGGGGTGTTGCCCGCTCAATTTCGCCTAAACCCATGGATACACGTCAGATACTGCAGTTCGTCAACGTCGGCTTGGTTGCACCGCGGGAGGATCGACGTAGATGACCGCAGCCGAACTGTCCGCCATGCTCCCCGCGATGCTGCCGCGTCTCTGGACCTTCGCGCTGCGAATCTCCGGCGACCGGCACGACGCCGAGGATCTCGTACAGGGCGCGTGCGTCCGTGCGCTCGAACGCGCGCATCAGCTACGACCGGGAACCGCGCCGCTCAGCTGGATGTTCTCGATCGTGCAATCCACCTGGCTCAACGAACTCCGCGCACGCAGCGTGCGTCGGCGCTCGGGCATGGACTGGGACGACGACCTGCTCGAAACCATCGCCGATCCCACCGCGCCGACCCTGGAGCAGCAGGCGCTGGATGCGCAGATCGTCAGGGCGGTGCAGCGGCTGCCCGAAGCGCAGCGCGTGGTCATGTTGCTGGTCGCGGTGGAAGGGCTCAGCTATGGCGAAGCGGCCGAGGCGCTTGGCGTACCCATCGGGACGATCATGAGCCGGCTTTCGCGTGCCCGCCAGACGATCGGCGCCCTGTTCAGCGATGGAAAGGAACGACCCATGAAGGGCGCAGCGAAGAGTGAGGATCAGGGGGCATGAAAATGGACGACATCCTGCTCATGGCATACGTGGATGGCGAACTCACGTCGCACGAGCGAGAGGAAGTCGACAGGGCGATCGACACGTCGGCCGATATCGCCAGGCGGGTTGCCCTGTTCGAAGCATCGGTGTTGCCCTATCAGTATGCGTTCCAGCGTCAGGAATGGCCGCCGCTGCCGCAGAGCCTGGTCAGCAAGGTCGCTGAAATCGCGCGGGCGTATGCCGGGCCTTCGACGCCGTCCGCGGTCGGCGGCGCGCGTCGCGCGGATGCGTCGGCGCCGCGGCCCGACGCGCACGCGCACGCGCCGGCTTCCGCGCCGGTTCGCTCGCGCATTCGCACGATGGTGCCGTGGCTCGCCGCCGCGTTCGTCGCGGGCGCGTTCTGCTGCGGCGCCGTCCTGCACTTCGCGCCGCGGGACGCGCTGATGACCGCGCGGACGCAGATATCCCCGTGGATCATGGCAGCCGTGAACTATCAGCGGCTCTATACGCGCGACACCGTTGCTTTCGATTCGTCGAATCTCGCGGCGGCCGCGCATATGGTTGAAAACATTCGCCGCGATGACGGGTTGCGGATCCGCATTCCGGACCTGCGCTCGGTCGGGCTGACCTTCAAGCGCATACAGCGGCTGAATTTCAATCACAAGCCGCTGGTGCAGATCGTCTATCTGCCCGAAAAAGGCTTGCCCGTGGCGCTGTGCGTGATGAAGGACGAACGGCCCGACACGGCGCTCGCCCGACAACAGGTCGGCAGCATGGAGGTCGTGACGTGGCGCCGTGCCAGTGTCACCTATGCGCTGATCGCCGCGCCCGGCGACACCGATCTCGGCGCGATCGGCAAGCGGATCGCCGACAACGGCATGGAAGAAATGCTCGGTCAGCTGCAGCAGGCCGGCCCGGCGATCGCGAGCTGAGCGTTCGCGGCGGCGACACCGTGCGCGCGCCGCGGCCGGCATGCCGATGCGTCACGGTTCGTGGGGGCCGTCAGGCGTCGGCGTGAGCAGCCGGTTGAGGCTGGCGGCCATTTGCCGCGCCTGGGGCTGAAGTTCCGCGATGACCTCGCTGACATCCGCGATCGCACGCCGGCTCGCGAGGCCTGCATCAAACACGCGAGACCGTCGGTTTATTCCCGGCACCGCGGTGACGCCGATAGATGGCTTCTGTCGCTTTCGGGCGCCGGCGTCGCTGCCGCCACCAAGGGCGGATTCGGCGCCACGACTTCGCTGTTGGCGAAGGCGACGGTGTATCCGATCTCTCGCGATAGGCTGAATGTGTTCGTTCGTCTCCGGCGACCTGACTGCCTGCCCCGGTCGACTCCACGCGATCGTCGCCCGTCACGCGCGCGCCGCGCCCTTGGCTTCCAGCATCTTCACGAGCAGATGGAGTGTCCGATTGACCGGCGTGCCGATGCGGGCGGCCAGACCGCGCCGAACGACCGCGCCGTTCAGATGGTCGATTTCGCCGGGTTTGCCGCGCGCCAGATCCTGCGCTGTCGACGAATACTGGCCCGGAGGAATCGTAGCTTCGATGTGCGCGACGATATCGGCCGGCTCGTCGTCGACATGCACGCCTTCGGCCGCGGCGACGGCGATGCATTCGGCGACGATCGCGCACATCGTTTCGCGCAACGCATCGCGATGCGGCATCTCGCCCAGCGGCAGGTGCACGATCGCGGAAATCGCGTTGTATGCGCAGTTGAGCATGAACTTGCGCCAGAGTACCGCGCGGACGTCGTCGGCTATCCGGGTGGGAATGTCCGCTGCGCGCAATACTTGTGCGAGCCGTTCGCTGGATGGCGACGCTTCGATCGCGAGATCGCCGCGGCCATGGTGAAGCAGATGCCCGGGGCCGGCCATCTCGCTCGCCACGTAGACGGCCGCGCAAATGACCGGCTGCGCGATCTCCGCCCGCAACAGCGTCGCGTTGTCGACGCCATTTTGCAGGCTGACCACGATGGCGTCCGGCGCCAGCACATGACGCAACCCGCGCGCGGCCTCTGCGGTATCGCCGGCTTTCACGCAGACGAAAACCACGTCGGCCGAGCCGGCGGCGGCGATGTCGGTCGACGCATGGGCGGACACGCGGGTGTCGAACGTGCGCGTCTGAATGCGCAAGCCGTGGTCGCGGATCGCGTCGACATGCAGCGGACGGCCAATGAACATGACCTCGTGGCCGTGCAGCGCCAGCATGCCGCCGAAGTAGCAGCCGACCGCGCCGGCGCCGAGGACCGCAAACCGCATGATGTCTCCGAGGGAATCAATGAACATGGGATGCGCGAACAAGCCGCATGGGTGAAACAGGCGCGTCGGCCCGTCCATGCACGTCAAACACGCGAGACCGCCGGTTTATTCCCGGCACCTTCGCGACTCCGATAAATCGGACGCGCGACGGAATGACGCGAACGCGTCGCGTGTTCTCGTGAGTGGCACGTCATCGGCCCGGAATCGGCATGCCGATCGGAAACCCAACCTTTTCCAGGAATGAATTCATTGAACGCGTCTCAGATTCCGCTTGCGCCGCCCCGTCCGCTGACAGGCAGCGACCACCGAACGCTGGTGCTCGCCGCGCTGGGCGGCGCACTAGAGTTTTACGACTTCGTGATTTACGTGTTTTTCGCGACGCTCATCGGTCAATTGTTCTTCCCGCAGTCGATTCCCGACTGGCTGCGCCAGGTGCAGACGTTCGGGGTGTTCGCGGCCGGTTATCTCGCGCGCCCCCTCGGCGGCGTGATCATGGCGCATTTCGGCGATCTCGTCGGCCGCAAGCGCATGTTCACGATGAGCGTGATGCTGATGGCACTGCCGACGTTGATGATGGGGTTGCTGCCGACTTACGCATCGATCGGCGTCGCCGCGCCCGTGCTGCTCCTGCTGTGCCGCGTGTTGCAAGGCGCGGCCGTGGGCGGCGAGGTGCCCGGCGCGTGGGTGTTCGTTTCCGAGCACGTGCCGCCGCGCCATGTCGGCTATGCATGCGGCCTGCTGACGGGTGGCCTGACGCTCGGCATCCTGCTCGGCTCGCTGATCGCGGCGGGGATCAACCAGCACTACTCGCATGCCGCCATCGGCGAGTATGCATGGCGGATTCCTTTCGTGATCGGCGGATTGTTCGGAATCCTGTCCGCATTTCTGCGACGCTGGCTCCATGAAACGCCCGTGTTCATCGACATGAAGCGCAGCCGCGCGCTGACCCGCGAGGTGCCGTTGAAGGCGGTGCTGCGCGATCACGGCAGGGCCGTGCTGGTTTCGATGATGCTCACGTGGACGCTGACCGCCGCGATCGTCGTCGTGATCCTGATGACGCCGACGCTCGTCGCGAAGCGTTTTCATATCGAGCCGTCGCTTGCGCTGCAGGCCAATTCGGCCGCGACGCTCTGCCTGACCATCGGATGTATCGTCGCCGGTACGGTGGCCGGACGCATCGGCACGGCCCGCACGATCTTCTGCGGCTGCCTGCTGCTCGGCGCATCGTATTTTTTCATGCTCCGGCAGCTCGCCGTCGAGCCGTCATTGCTGCTGCCGCTCTACGCGGTATCCGGTTTCTTCGTCGGCGCGGTGGCGGCGATCCCGGTCGCCATGGTCAAGGCATTTCCGCCGGTCGTGCGTTTTTCGGGGATCTCGTTCTCGTATAACGTCGCGTATGCGCTGTTCGGCGGCCTGACGCCGGTGTTCGTGTCAGTGATGCTGAAGTCGAACCCGCAGGCGCCGGAAATTTATGTGGGCGCGCTGTGCATCGTCGGCGCGCTGGCAGGCTTCGCGTTGCGCCCCGCACGGTCGTCATCCGGGATCGAGGCGGCCATTTCGAAGCCGTGACCGGGCCGCACGACGATCTGGACCTGCGTTGACGCGAAGCGTCGCGGGTCGGCCGTCGTCCACGTTCATGCGCGATGGCCGGCGGCATTCCCCGAGCGCGTCGGTCGGCCTATCTCCGGGTGCCGCACGGGCATACAATTTGCCCCACGCGAAGAACCCGCTTCGGAGACATTCCATGAAACGACTTTGGCCGCTCCACCCGCTTCACTCGCTACTCGCGATCTGTGCGTTCGCAACGTTCGGGCCATGCACAACCGCCGCATCGACGGCGCCCGACGTGACCCTCGGCCGCGCGGACTACGGCACGACCGCAGCGGGGCAGGCGGTGAGCCAGTACACGCTGGCCAACGCGCGCGGCGTGGCGCTGAAGCTCATCACGTACGGCGGCATCGTGACCACGCTCGAGGTGCCCGACCGCACCGGCAAGATCGCCGACATCGTGCTCGGCTTCGATTCGCTGCGCGACTACGAAGCGCACAACGGCAACATCCATTTCGGCGCGTTGATCGGCCGTTATGCGAACCGCATTGCACACGGGCGCTTCACGCTCGGCGGCAAGACGTGGACGCTGCCGGTCAACGATCCGCCGAACACGCTGCACGGCGGCCCCGACAGTTTCGACGCGAAGGTGTGGACGGTGACCGGCACGCACAGCGACGGCAACGGCGCGAGCGTGACGCTGCGTTACGTGAGCCCCGACGGCGAGAACGGCTTCCCCGGCACGTTGACGACGGACGTGACCTACACGCTGACGCGCGACAACCTGATCCGCATCGACTATCGCGCGACGACGGACCAGACCACGGTCGTCAACCTGACCAACCACAGCTATTTCAACCTCGCGGGGCAGGATGGCGGCAGCGTCGAGCGGCAGTTGATCGAGATCGCCGCGTCGCGCTTCACGCCGACCGACGGCACGTCGATCCCGACCGGGCAACTCGCGAGCGTGGCGGGCACGCCGATGGACCTGCGCCAGTTGACGCCGATCGGCGCGCATCTGCGTGACAACGATGCGCAGCTCGTCGTCGCGCATGGCTACGACCAGAACTGGGTGCTCGACCAGGGCGGCCAGTCGGCCCCGGCGTTTGCCGCGCGCGCGTACGATCCGGCGTCCGGGCGGTTTCTCGAGGTGTACACGACGCAGCCGGGGCTGCAGTTCTATACGTCCAACGGGTTGAACGGCAGCGTCGCGGGCAAGGGCGGGCGGGCTTACCGGCAGACCGACGCGTTCGCGCTGGAAGCCGAGCACTTCCCCGATTCGCCGAACCATCCGACCTTCCCGACGACCGTGCTCAAGCCGGGGCAGACGCTGCACGAGGTGACGGTATGGAAGGTGGGCGCGCGATGACCGCGTTGGCGCGCGGCAGGATGCGGCACGTCAATGCGACGACACATACACCGCATCGTCGAACGCCGCCGGAATCGCGAACTGCGCGCGCATGCGCTTCGTCTCCTGCGCGGGCGTGAGCCCGAACAGCCGCTTGAATTCCCGGCTGAACTGCGACGGGCTCGTATAGCCGACTGCGTACCCGGCCGCCTCCGCGGTCAGGTCCTGACGCACCATCAGCAGGCGTGCCTGATGCAGTCGCGTCGACTTCAAATACTGCATCGGCGACACCTGCGTGATCGCCTTGAAGTGGCTGTGGAAGCTCGGCACGCTCATCCCGGCTTCGTCGGCCAGTCGCGACACGTCGAGCGCCTGCGCGTAGTCGGCGTGGATCACGCGCAGCGCACGGCCGATCCGGCCGAACTGGCCGCGCATCGCCAGCGCGTTTCTCATCGCGCTGCCCTGCGCGCCGGTGAGCACGCGGAAATACAGCTCGCGCAGCAGCCCCGGGCCGAGCACCGCTGCCTCCAGCGGCCGATGCATCGCCTCGACGAAACGCAGCACGCTCGCCTGCATCGCTTCGTCCATCGGCGTCGACATCATGCTCCGCGGCGCCTGCACGGGCTCCGCGAGCCCCGCGCGATCGATCTGCGCGGCCAGCTCGGCGGCCATCGGGAAATCGAGGTGCAGATACAGCGCGAGCAGCGGCTGCTCCGCCGTCGCGTCGGTTTCCATGCTGAACGGCACGGGCACCGACACCGCCAGATAGTGATCCTCGTCGTACAGATAGCGTTCGCCGCCGAAATAGGCGCGCTTGCGGCCCTGGCACACGATCACGATGCCGGGGTCGTACAACACCGGCGTGCGCGACAGCGCACGGTTCGAACGCAGGATGCGCACGCTCGGCAGCGCGGTCAGGTTGTAGCCTTCGTCGGGCGCCAACGCGTGCAGCAACGCGATCAGGCGTTGGCGCCCGCGCGCGGGCAGCGACGGCGATCGGGGCGAGGAGGGCGCGGTGCTCATAGTTTTGTGCAAGAAAATCAGCAGAATCGGGCTTATTCGGCGTAGGTCGTCAGACTAGCATGCATGCTTCGATCGACATTTGGGAGAAGCTCACATGGCATCATCCGGTAACGTCATGCTCATCACCGGCGTCAGCAGCGGCTTCGGCCGCGCGCTCGCGCAGGAGGCGCTGGCCGCGGGTCGTACGGTGGTCGGCACCGTCAGAAGTGAAGCGGCGAGGCAGGCGTTCGAAGCGCTGTCGCCGCATGCGGCCATCGGGCGCGTGCTCGACGTGACCGACTTCGAGGGCATCGACGGCGTCGTCGCGGACATCGAGGCGAGCGTCGGCCCCGTCGACGTGCTGGTGAACAACGCCGGCTACGGGCACGAAGGCATCCTGGAGGAGTCGCCGCTGTCGGAGATGCGCCGGCAGTTCGACGTGAACGTGTTCGGCGCGGTCGCGATGATCAAGGCCGTCGTGCCGTTCATGCGAGAACGCCGGCGCGGCCGCATTCTGAACATCACGTCGATGGGCGGCCACATCACGATGCCGGGCATCGCGTATTACTGCGGCAGCAAGTTCGCGCTGGAAGGGATTTCGGAAACGCTCGGCAAGGAGTTGGAGCCGTTCGGCATCGCGGTGACCGCCGTCGCGCCGGGCTCGTTCCGCACCGACTGGGCCGGCCGTTCGATGACGCGCACGCCGCGCTCGATCGCCGACTACGACGCGATCTTTGATCCGATCCGCCAGGCGCGCGAGGAGAAAAGCGGCCGGCAATTGGGCGATCCCGCCAAGGCGGCGCGCGCGATGCTCGCGGTCATTGAGGCGGACCGTCCGCCGGCCCATCTGTTGCTGGGCAGCGATGCGCTGCGCCTCGTGCGCGCCAAATGGGCGGCGCTGGAAGACGAGATGCGCACGTGGGAGGCAGTGACCGTGTCGACGGACGGTTGACGCGCAATGGCTCGCGTGTCACGCATCCGCGCTCGGCTGCGTGACGCGCGGATGCAGTGCATCGTGGCCCGATCGAACGATCAGGCCTCGGGCCGCGAGCAAACGGCTTCGATGTTGTGCCCGTCCGGCCCGATGACGAACGCTGCATAGTAGTGCGCGTGGTACTGCGGGCGCAGGCCGGGTGCGCCGTTGTCCTTGCCGCCGGCCGCGAGCGCCGCGCGGTGGAACGCGTCGACCTGCGCGCGCGTGTCGGCCGCGAATGCGAGGTGAAGATGGGCCGGCTTCTCGTCGGTCTGGAACAGGCACAGCGTCGGCTTGCCCGGCACGCCGAGCTCGACGCCGTAGGTCGGCACGCCTTCGTCGAGGACCGCCACGCCGAGCGGTTCGAGTGCGTGGAGAAAGAATGCCTTGCTGGCTGCGTAGTCGCTGACACCGAATTTGACGTGATCGAACATGAATGTCCCTGAAGTGAGTGGGGCTGCACGGCGGATCCGACGCGATATTGCCATACGGCGCGGTGGCCCGCCGGGCCTCGTTCAAGCCGGATTCAGTTCGTTTCATGACAGGGTCGCAGTTTTCCGTTACAACGGCTAAGTGCCGCATCGATCGGCGCGGTGTGCCGCCGCGCTGCGGTTCGTGCCGACACCCGCCCGGGTGCCCGGCCGGCACGCGTTCATCTACCCCAAAGGAGCCTGCAGCCATGCCTTACATCACCACGAAGGACAACGTCGAGATCTTCTACAAGGACTGGGGCGCGAAGGATGCACAGCCGATCGTGTTCCACCATGGCTGGCCGCTGTCGTCCGACGACTGGGATGCCCAGATGCTGTTCTTCGTCCAGAAAGGCTATCGCGTGATCGCGCACGACCGCCGCGGGCACGGCCGCTCGGCGCAGGTGTCCGACGGCCACGACATGGATCACTACGCGGCGGATGCGTTCGCGGTGGCCGAGGCGCTCGACCTGCGCAACGCGGTGCACATCGGTCACTCGACCGGCGGCGGCGAAGTCGCGCGCTACGTGGCCCGGCATGGCGAGCCGGCCGGCCGCGTCGCGAAGGCGGTGCTGGTCAGCGCGGTGCCGCCGCTGATGCTGAAGACGGACGCGAACCCGGAAGGCCTGCCGCTCGAGGTGTTCGACGGCTTCCGCAAGGCGCTCGCCGACAATCGCGCGCAGTTCTTCCTCGATGTGCCGAGCGGCCCGTTCTACGGCTTCAACCGGCCCGGCGCGACGGTGCACCAGGGCGTGATCCAGAACTGGTGGCGCCAGGGCATGATCGGCAGCGCGAAGGCGCACTACGAAGGGATCAAGGCCTTTTCGGAAACGGACCAGACCGAGGATCTGAAGGCGATCACCGTGCCGACGCTCGTGCTGCATGGCGAGGACGATCAAATCGTGCCGATCGCGGATGCCGCGCTGAAGTCGATCAAGCTGCTGAAGAACGGTTCGCTGAAAACCTATCCGGGCTACTCGCACGGGATGCTGACGATCAACGCGGACGTGCTCAACGCCGACCTGCTGGCTTTCGTGCAGTCGTAACGGTGTAAGCGGTGCATGCCCGCTTCGGCGGGCTGCGTCGCCGATGTGCGGGCGGGATGCGGCCACCGCGTTTTCGCCCGCTAATCGTTGCGTAGGAATACGACGTAGCCGCGAAACCACGGATTCGCGGCGAGGTACGGCGGCGCGTCCCACTCGCCGCCCTGGATCACGCCGATGCGAAACGGCAGCCGCAGCCGCGCGACGCGCGGCAGGTAGGCCGCATGGTCGGGAATCGTGGTGCGCCCCTGGTAGGTCTGCACGACCACTTCATCGACGATCCCCCTGAGCTGGTTGACCTGGTCGGTATCGATGCGGCTGCTCCAGTCGAGCAGCCCCGTGATGCTCAGCCGGCAATCGGCGGGCAGCGTGTCGCGCAGCGTGCGCAGGAATTCGAGGTAATCCTGCAGGTGGCGCGTGCGCGCGTCGAAGTCGATCTGGATACCGGTGATCGTGCGGCCCGACGCGCGCCAGCGTTCGAGCTGCGCGAGCATGATCCGCGTCACGCGCGGCGTCCAGCGCAGCGTATGCGCACGATAGACGAGCCACACCCGGGCGTTCGGCGCGGGCGGCAGCGCGACGCCCTGCGCGATGACGCGTACCTGCGACTCGTCGCGCGGCGACGCTTCGATCTGCCCCTGCAGCACGTACAGCGTGCGCGCGCCGCTGACGACCGGCTGCGGCTTCACGCCGGCCCACAGCCAGAACGCGTCGTACCGCGCGGCATCGACGGTGCCGGCCAGCGCGACGCGGCAGGCCAGCAGCAGTGCGACACACGCGATGCGCTTCACGCGGCGCTCACCAGTAGTAGCGGAGCTTGCGCGCCCACGGGGTGCCCGGATAGGCGGTCTTCAGCGTGTCGAACCAGCGCTTGCGCACGTTCTTCGGCACGTCCTTGCCGCCGCATTCGTTGGAGCCGCCGGGCGCATAGCAGTTGATCGCGCGGTAGAGCGCATACGCGCGGTCGTTCGGGCTGGCCTGCGCATCGGCGATCACGGTCACGTAGCTCGACATCCGCTCGTACGGCTTGCCCGCGAACTGCGACGGCGCGCTGCCGAGCGTCGGCGGCACGCGCGTGGCGGCTGCCGCCGACGCGTTGCGCATCCACGGCGGCACCGCGTCGCCTTCGAGGCCGGCCGCGGGCGGATGAAGGCGCACGAAATCGGCGAGGCAGTTCAGCCCTTTCGCGTCGGCGGGATTCTGTTGCAGCGCCGCGGCGATCTCGCGCGCGGACGGGCACACGTAGCTGTCGTCGTTTCGGGCGCCCGATGCGATGAACGGTTTCAACGGAGCGGCGGGCGCGCCGGATACCAGCGCGGTATCGGCGATGAAATCGGCGTAGTGCGCGCGCGTGAACTCCTTGTACAGCAGCGTGTACAGCGCGGTGTCGCGCAGCGCGGCGCCGGTCGCCTGGTTCTGCGCCTGTGTGCGCAGTAGGTCCGCACCAGCCGTGTGCTGCAGCAGGACGGCGCGGATCGCGGCGTTTTGCACGAGCGAATCGTCGGCGAACACGTCGTTGACGAGCCCGGCCTGCTCCAGGTTGATCGCGAGCGCGAGCTCCAGCGCCTCGCGCTGGAAGCGCAATTTCGCGAGCGGAATCAGGTCGCGCCACAGCTGGCGCGCCTTGTCGCCCTGGCCGCTATCCTCCAGCGCGAACGCGCGCAGCGCCTGCTGGCTCAGGCCGAAATAGTCGAGCGGCGCGGCGGGCGTGGACGGCAGCAACGCGAGCGCGGCATCGGGTTTGCGCCCGATCTGCACATACCAGGTGGCGAGCAGGTAGTCGTACAGCGCGGGCGCGTTCGCGAAGCGCGGTTTCTGCGCCTGCAGGTCGTCCAGCGTCAGCGGCTTGCCGCGGCTCGACTCGCTGTTTTCCGGCGTACGCATGCGCAGCAGGTCGACGGTCGCGAGCACGGTCGGCGACTGGATCTGGCGCGCGTCGAGTTCCGACCCGAACAGCAGCTTGCTGTCGAGTTCGTTCGCCAGCTGGATCAGCGGCACGTTCGACGTCGCCGGCGACCAGCGCGCGAGCGCGTGGCCGTAGAGGTCGGCCTGCTGCGCGACGTCTCCGCCGAGCCACGCAACGCGCCGCAGCAGCCCGTTGGCTGAAACCGCATAGCGCCCCTGCGGATACACCTTCAGGTAGGTGCGAAATACGGTATTCGCGGCGTCGAGCGACACCTTCGTGACGCGGGCGCGCGACGGCGTCGGGCTGTCGTTGTCGAATGCGTTGGCCTGCGCGGCGTTCAGTTGCGCGCGCCCGGCCATATAGAGGCCGGTTTCCTTCAGCCACGGGTTCGCGCTGTGCGATGCGCTCGCGAAGGCGCGCGTCGCGGCGTGGAAGTCGGCGCGGTAGAACGCGTTCGTGCCGTCGAGGTACGCGGCGAACTGCTGGCCGAGCGGCGACTTGACCGGCGGCTTCGTCCACGCGGCGCTCGCGCCGCCCGCGGCACAGGTTTTCTGCGCGATCTCGGTGCGCGCCGCGCGCAGGCGGGCGGCTTCGTCGGGGGGAAGGCCGCCGGCACCGTCCAGAGCGTCGTTGAACGCGTCCGCGCCCGCGTCCATGCTGCGACAGATGCTGCCTTCGCCGTCGGCGTACCGGTTCGACGGCGCATCGGCGTCCGCTGCGCCGCCGGCCGGATCGGGCGCCTTCTGGCCGATATCGATCCACCCGGAAAAATCCATCGGGAACGGCACGATCATCTGGCTGATCCGGTCTTTCGGCGGGATGGTCTTCGGGTCCGGAAACACCCGCGCGACCTTGGCGCCATCGACCATCATCAGCATCGCGTTGATGCGCGTGTCGTTGGCGGGGCTCAGCATCGGCACGTTGCCGCAAGAGTACGTACCCTGCCGGAGCGTGGGTGGCACGTTGCAGCTGTCGTCCGAGCTGGCGTGGGCGGCGGGCAGGCAAAGCAGGCTGGCCGCCAGCGCGGCGAGCAGGTTTCGGTTCAGCGTCGGGTTTCTCGGCATTTTTCTTGTACTGGTGTGGGGCCGCGGCGGCCGGTTCTCTCAGCGGGCATTTCGCCTCGGCGCGTATCGTACCTCACGAGCCGCGTCGGTCGCCGCCCCGGCGAGATGGAAGTCCACTCACTGTAGACGCAACGCCACCTTGAATCCGGAGCGCATGAATTAAGATGCAGCCGGCAGTGGCGGACATCCGGCGATCGACGACAAGCCGTCGTCTTCGTCGTCCGACGGGGGTGGTCTGCAGAAGGCGGCGTTCGGGTCGATCCGATCGACGGAATCGATCCTGACGGGGACATGAAACGGCGCCGCGTTGCATGCCTGTTCAATAGTATTGCTAATCGATCGGCCGACCGACGCGATGCGGCGGCGTTTCGGCCAACGGCAGACGAGAGCATGCCGGAAAAAGAAAACAAGAGGATTCCGATGAAACCCATTGCATGGTTGGTCATGTCAGCCGTTCTCGCGCTGAGCGCATGCGGCGGCGACGACGTTGCCACGAACGGCGGCGCGTCGTCGTCGACGCCGGGCAATCCCGGCTCGCCGTCCGGGACGACACCGCCCGGCGGCGGTTCGAGCGGCGGTTCTAGCGGCGGCCCGACGGGCGGCGGCGCCGCGCAGCCGCAGGCCGGCTGGTCGACGGCCGTCGCGGTGGACGGCAAGGGACCGGAAGGCGACCCCAGCGTGACGATCGACGCGAGCGGCAATGCGCTCGTCACGTGGATGACCCTTGGCCCGGCCGGCGCGAACGGCAACGAAATGTGGGGCGCGCGCTATGTCCCGGGCTCGGGCTGGGCCGGCGCGACGCGGCTCGACACGAGCGACGGTTCGCATTCGATGAACGGGCTGACCGGCGTTCAACCGCAACTGGTCGGCAACGCGAGCGGACAGGCGGTCGCGTTCTGGACGGAATGGATGCCGGGCCCCAACACGTACGCACTGTGGGCGCGCCCGTACAGCCCGGCTACCGGCTGGGGCGCGCCGCTCGAGCTGGCGGCGGACATGGCCGGTTCGTCGTATACGGCCGGGATCGACAGCCAGGGCAACGCGCTCGTCGCGTGGACGCAATCGATCAGCCTGCTCGATACACGCATCGCATGGACCCGCTATACGCAGGCGGGACAGTGGTCGCCGACGGCGCTGATCCAGATGCCGGTGCAGACCGGGCCCGGCGCGGTGACCGGCGATACCGACAACGTGAGGCCGATGGTCTCGGTGCTGCCGTCCGGCCGCGCGGTGCTCGCATGGCGGCAGACCAACCATACGCAGTCGGCGCTGTGGACGGCCACGTACGACGCGACCAACGGCTGGACCGACGTCAACCAGGCCGTCTCGAACTCGAGCCTGTTCACGACGATCATCTCGCCGGTGGCCGGCATGGACGCGAACGGCAACATCACGCTGCTCTGGGGGCAGCTCGATGTAACGGGCGGGCAGATCCTCACGGCGACGATGTCGCAACGCTACGTGGCCGGCACCGGGTGGCAGCCCGCGCAGCCCGTCGCGCCGGCGATCGCGGAGCCGACCGGGTTCATCGCGACGCCGATGCTGACCGTCAACGAAAACGGCGTGGCCGCCGCGATGTGGGCCGAAGGGGGCGCCGTGCTGCAGGCGAGCGTATCCGATGCCAGCGGCAACTGGGGACCGCTGCAGCGGCTGACGGAGCACCTGAACGGGGCGGCCGCGCAGTATCCGCCGCTGGTGATCGACGCGGCCGGGAACGTGACGGCCGCATGGGAGGACACGGGCTTGCCGGGCGCGTCGGCCGTCATCGCGGCCACCTACCGGAACGGTGCGTGGAGCGCGTCGACGGTGGCGGCGCAGAGCGCATCGTGGCCGGCGCTGGCCGTCAACGGCACGGGGTCGATGGCGCTCGTCTGGCAGTCGTACGTCGCGAGTATCGGCAGCCAGCTGCAGTCCAGTTTCTATACCCCGGGCACGTAATCGCGTTGCGCGGGAAACCGAAGGAGAAACGATGAAGAAAACCATGCATTGCACCGTACGGACCGCGCTGGGCGTCGCGGTCGCCGGCGTCGTGCTGTCCGCGTGCGGCACGACGCAGATGAACATGGTCGACGTGCAGACGTCGACCGCGAAGACGCTCGGGCTCGCGTCGTCCGACGAGATCACCATCGCCAACGTGCAGTACGGGAAGAAGGACGGGCTGGGCGGCCAGAAGGTGAGTTACAACGCGACGACCGGCAAGGGGCGGCGTTTCGGCTGTACGGTGTTCATGATTCCGGGGCTCACGCCGATCGATCGGCCGACGTACAACAACTGGGAGTGCCATCCGCAACGCTGATGGCCGCGATCACGACGACGCCCGCCGCAGGGCGTCGGTCGACCGCTTGTGGACGATATGCCGCGCCGGCCTTGCGCCGGCGCAATTTGGTCCGATAATCGACGAACCGATTCATCCCTTCCCGTCGGCTCGATAAAAAAACCGTCATGGATCAAGCGGCATTCGTCCCTGTTTTCAAGTTTCGCACGACCGATTATCCCGAGCCGGACCGGTTCCACGTCTGGGTCAAGGACATGCTGTGCGACTACCGGCTGGATGACCCCGGCGGCCACGGCCCGTTCGACGCGCAAGCGAGCGGCGCCGCGCTCGGCCCGCTGATCCTGTCGGGCCGGCAATGGCGCTCGCGCGCGCCGACCTATACGGTTCACCGGACCACCCGGCGGATCCGGCTCGACGGGCAGGATTCGATCCGCTTCACGCTGCTGCTCGGCGGACGGCTCGCGAGCCATACCGGCGGCCCCGAGTTGATCAAGCGCGCCGGCGACGTGTTCGTGTACGACGTCGCGCAGATCAACGACTGCCGGGTCGAGGCCGGCGACGTGATCAGTCTGGTCGTGCCCAGATACCTGCTTCCGAGCCATGCGGCGCAAGCGCACGGGCAGACGCTGACGAGCGGCGTGGGCCGCCTGGTCGGCGACCAGATGCTGTCGCTGTTCCGGAATCTGCCGGACCTGCGCATGCACGACGTGCCGAGCGTCGTGCAATCGTTGTTGCTGCTGCTGGCGGCGGCGGTGGCGCCGAGCGCCCAGGCACTCGACGACGCGCGCGGCCCGATCGACAACGCGCTGGTCGAGCGCGTGCGGCGCTACATCGACCTGCATCTGCTGGAACCCGACCTGACGCCCGAGCGGATCTGCCGGGACATCGGCGTGTCGCGGGCACGGCTCTATCAGCTGTTCAAGGAGGAGGGCGGCGTGATGCGGCAGATCACGCGCAGGCGCTTGCGTCACGCATACCACATGCTGGGCGATCCGCAGCGCCGCCATCGGCGCATCGCGGAAATCGCGTGGGCGCACGGCTTTCCCGACGAGAAGTATTTCCACCGGCTGTTCAAGGCCGAGTTCGGCCATACACCGAAGGAAACGCTCGAGTGTGCGGCCGCGCCGGTGCTGCTGCCTTGCGGTGCGGGCGACGATCGATGGGGCGACGGCGGCCGGCTGGCGGGATGGACGTTGCCGTTCGGCGTGCTCACCAACTGAGCGGGCCGCGCGACGCCGTTATGCGGCGGCGGCCCGCCTCCACCCTCACGCGCACGCGCTGCTCGCGACGCCGCCTTCGTCCGCGTCGTCGATCGCGGCGCGCAAGTCGTCGATGGCCACCATCAGTTCGCGCACCTGCCGCAACGACGGGTATTGATGCAGCACCGCGTGCCATTGCGGCTGCGTCAGCAGCGCCTGCCAGATGACGCCGAGGCCGGACGGATCGGCATCGGGCTGCCGCGCGAGCGCGCTTGCGTATTCGAGGCTCGCCTGCGCCGACAGCAACTGCATCCGGCTCGCGGCGCCCAGCAGGCGCGGCGTCGCGTCCGCGGACGCATCGCAGCAATAGAGTACTTCCCGTCGCAGCGCCGCGTCGTCGGTCGTCAACGCGCGCAGCGACGCGCCGTGCACGCGCACCGTGCCCTGATGCGTCTCGAACGAATAGATCGTGTCCGCGTCGGCCTGCGCGAGCAGTTTCAGGCCGCGCAGCAGTCGCGGCAAATCGGTCGTCGCGGCATCCGCCGACGCCTTCGCCTCGACGAGGAAGCGCACGTTCCATGCGGGCGCCGCTTCGTCGCCGCGCGTGCGTTCGAGCAGGATCGCATCCCATTCGGTCTTCGCGCGGTCGTGGCGGCCCGGTATCGATGACGGCACGCGCATCGACGTGACCACGCGGTACGTGCGCTGCGGGTCCACCGCGTCGAGCCGGCGGGCCAGTGCGTCGAGCGCCTGCGCGGCCAGCGCTTCGACGGCCGCGCCGCGCTGCTGGGACGCGACGCCCTGCGCGACGGCGACCGTGCTGCCTTCGAGCGGACCTTGCCGGACCCACAGTGCGCGATAACGGCGGACGTGCTCGTCCGATGCCAGCGCGTCGAGACGCAGCAGGCGCTCGAGCGCGGCACCGTCCTTCAACTTCACGATGTCCTGCTCGAAAGCGGTGTCGGTCGCCATGCCGGGCAGCGCGAGCAACTGCTCCAGCGTGGCATGGAGCTCGCTCCACGATCCGGACGTTGCGGCCGCATGCAACCGCGCGAGCCCGTCGCGTTGCCACGCCTGCGCGCTGCGCTCGAGCTTGGCCGGGTGCGCGATCGCGTTGACGGCCGAGTGCAGCGCGCGCCGGTCCTGCTCGGCGTGCGCGTGCAGCGACGCGTATTCGCGCACGCTCGCCGCGTCGTGCCGCAGGACCGACGCCTGAAACGCGTGATCGCCGGCATGCGGATCCATCGCGGCGCGGATCATGTGCGCAAGCGCGTCGATGAACCGCTGCCGCAGCGCCGTGCCGGGAGACCGGCCGTCGGCCAGCATCCGGCGTGCGTCCTCGATCACGCGCGCAAGGGTCGCCGCCGGGTTCGCGGCATCGGCCGGCGTCGGCGCGCCGTCGAACGGCGGCAGCTGGTAGCGGCGCGTGACGGTGTGGAGGATTTCGTCGAGCAGGGCGGGCAGCGGTGTCAGCGACATGGCGTATGGGCGTGAAAGCGGTTCGCGTGCCCGCGGTTCGAACCGCGGGCGACGATGTGCAACGTTATCACGCCGGACCGGACGGAACTGGTTAGCGGCCCGCGAAACGCGAGCGGCCCGGCATGCAGCCGGCGATGGCCAGCCGCCAACCCGCCGTCGTGGATCTGCTTCTTCTCGTGACGCCGTCGACGCCGTGCGGAGCGTGCTGCACGTTCATCAGGATCGCCGTCGGCATCGGCGTGGCCGCGTCGACGCGGCCTTCACGCCAGCCCGGGCAGCGGCGCCCGCGACCGGTTACGCCGTCAGCGTCACCGACAGGCTGCCGAGCTCGCCGAAGTGCACGGTCAGCACGTCGCCGATCGGCACGTCGATCGCGCCCGCATACGAGCCGGTCGTCACGATCTGGCCGGCGCGTGCGCCGTCGCCGCGCGACGCGAGGAAATTCACCAGCCATATGAGCGGCTTGAGCGGATCGCCATCCGGATGGCGGCCGTCGATCGTGCGATTCAGTGCGCCTTCGAACGACAGCGCGAGCGTCTCGAGCGGCACGTTCAGGCCGTCCGGCACGACGGGGCCCACGCACAGCCCCTGGTTGAACTGCCCGTCGGCGAGCAGTTCGAACTTCGACGCGCGCGCAGGCTCCGCATAGCGGCAGCCCAATACCTCGAGCACGATGCGCACTTCGCGGATCGCGCCGCGCACGTCGTTCTCGTCGTATGGCCGCGCGCGGCCCGGCAGGTCGCGCGCGAGCACGAACGCGATTTCCGGCTCGATCCGCACGATCGGGCCGCCGACGACGCGGTACGGCGCATCGGCTTCGCGGATCGTCGACGCGAAGATCGGCGCGACGATCACCCGGTCGGGCGGCGGCAATGCGCATTTCCATCCGCCGATCGTTTCGCCGAGCAGATCGGCGACGCGATGCTGGATCGCGAGCGCGGTGTCGACGTTCTCGGGGCGGAAGGCGTCGGGCAGCAGCGGGCCGGGCGCGCCGGCATGGCGGGCGGCGACGAGATGCTGGGCGGCGCCGTCCACGCGTTCGGTAGTCGTTGTCATGTCGGTTGAGCGAGTTGAAAGTGAACCGGCAAAAAGGGGCCGGACGAAGATCGCAACTCTGATGATAGCGCCTTCGGCGGCCTGCCTGCTCGGTCGCGCGGCGCGGCCGCAAGCCTGGCACGCCGATTTCCCACGTGGCGCTTTGCCGCACGACCGGCTTCGGCCGGACCTTGATCGTCGTCAACCTTCGAACCCGCGGTCCGCCGATGATGGGGGCATGGCCGCGCGCGACCGCTCGCGGCAACTCACCCCAGCGAGGTTCGTATGTACAAGAAGATCATGGTGGCCGTCGACGGCAGCGCTTCGTCGAAACAGGCGCTTGCCGAGGCCGTGAAGGTCGCATTGGCGGCCGATACGCACGTCAGCGTCGTATACGTGGTCGACAAGTCGGTGCTGTTTACGTACGCGGGCCGCTTCGATCCGCATGCGCTCATCGAGGAAATCCGCGACGACGGGCGCAAGGTGCTGCGTGAAGCCGAACAGATCATCGCGCTGGCCGGCGCGAAGGGCGAGGGCGAACTCGTCGAGACCGAAACCATCGGCGAGGACATCGCGGAACGCCTGCAGCGTTACGTGAAGGAGTGCGGCATTGAGCTCGCGGTGGTCGGCACGCACGGGCGGCGCGGCATCCGGCGCGTGCTGCTCGGGAGCGTCGCCGAGCGCTTCGTGCGCGGCGCGACGTGCCCGGTGCTGCTGGTTCGCGGCGACGACGGCGACGTGCCGGCGTCCGCCGCGGCGGCCTGACACGGGGGCGCGCGATGATACGCCGCCAGTCCCGGATCGTCGTCGCGACGATCGCCGTGTTCCTGTCGCTCGCGGGGATGATGGCCGTCGTGACCGGGCTGCTGTTCGACCAAGCGATCGCGCTGCGCGGCGGTGCGATCGCGTTGATCGTCGGCGTGGCCGGTTTCGTCGTGATGCTCAACCCGGGGCCCAAGGGCGAAGGGTAAGACGGGAAGACGCCGGTCTTCCCTTAACGGCGCGTGCCGGCGCCCGGCAGTGACCGGCGGGGCCCGACGCTCACCGCCGGCCGCGTGTGGCGTGCCGGTGACGTGTCACGTGCCGGTCGTACCGGATGCCGACGCACCGGCCTCGGCAGGCTTTTCCTGCACATTCAGCCGCTTCAACGTTTCCGCCAGCTCCGTGTTCTTCGGCTGAATCTTCCGCGCCTGCGCGAACGCGTCGCGCGCTTCCTCCTGGCGGCCCAGCTTCCACAGCACCTCGCCCTTATGCGTCAGGCCCGTCGCCCACGCTTCGCGCGTGTCGCTGTCGCCGTCACCATTTTTCTCGAAGATCGCGATCGAGCGGTCGAACCACGTGAGCGCTTCGTCGTTGCGGCCGAGCCGATACAGCGCCCAACCCTTGCTGTCGAGCGCGTACGCATCGTCGGGCGCTTTCGCGAGATGCGCGTCGATCATCGCGAGCCCGCGATCGACTGCGACGCCCGCGTCGACGAGCCGATAGCCGGTATCGTTCAGGCGGTCGTCGGGGATCTCGCCGAGGTCGAGCACGGCGGCCACGCGGCCGGCGTCACGTTCTTCGGTCGCGAGCGCCAGCAGCTTGATGACGATCTGCTGGCGCAACTCGCTGCCGATCCGGTCGCCGTTGGCGACCAGGCTGCCGAGGTATTGCGTGTACAGATCCGGCGCACCCGGTTCGTTCGCGCTGTTCGCAATCGCCGCGCCGGGGCCCGCGCACCAGTCGGTGTCGGCCGAATCACCCAGCATCCCGGTATACAGATTGACGGTGCGCGGCGTGCGTGACTGCGCGTAGTACGTGTAGCCGTTCGCGTCCGAGTGGCCGCACGCCAGATATTCGTGTTCCACGTCCAGCAGGTAAGGGAAGCCGCGCAGCGGCGCGTCGCCGCCCGCATCGACGAGCCGGAACGATTCGCCCAGGTCGCCGTCGCCGATGACCGGGTTGAACACCCACTGCTTCTGCGGATGCGATTTCGGCAGCCGGATCCGCACGGTGCGGCCGGCGTCGTCGGTCGTGCCGAAGACCACGCTGTCGTGCTGGCCCGGCTTGACCGGCAGGCCCGCGATGACCTGCCCCGGCAGGAACAGCCGGTAGCGCGCATTCGGCAGCGGCTGGTGCGTGACCGGGTCGCGCAGCACGAACTGATGGACGTAAGCGCCTTTGCCGAGCGACGTCGTCGGCGCGATATAGGTGCGGGCGTGAGCGGCGGGCAGCGTGGCGCAGCCGATCACGGCGGCAATGCATGCGGTGAAAAGGCGTGATGTCATGAAATGCGGTTCTTATAGGTAAAGGTGTTATTGACCGACGGCCGGTAAACCATTGAACGCATTGCGCAGTCTTCTATAAACAACGTGCTGCGGGCCGGCGATCGCCCGACGGGAATCGCCGTTCATTCAATGCCATTCGAGGCGGATTGCGCCCGACCGCTCCACGGGGAAACGGACGGGCAGGCGCAGTGGAGCGCCCGCGCGCAGCATAACAGGTGGCGCCGCTCGATCGTCCTGTTTGCGGCCGTTGCAGGTGGCTGAACGATATCGTGATTTGTATCAAATCGTGATACGTCGCTTCGCCCGACAATGGATTCGACCACGGTGAGAAGGACGCAGCGATCGAAATTCGATGGTCCTTTACAACCGGTATTTCACCTCCTTAAATAATCAGGGTCTGCGAACAGACCGGAAAAACGAGATCCCCATGAGCCATTTCCTGGACAGATTGCGTTATTTCTCCACCACGAGGCCGACCTTCTCCGACGGACACGGCGCCGTCACCGACGAAGACCGCAAATGGGAAGACGGCTACCGGATGCGCTGGCAGCACGACAAGATCGTCCGTTCGACTCACGGGGTGAACTGCACGGGCTCGTGCTCGTGGAAGGTCTACGTGAAAGGCGGGATCGTCACCTGGGAAACCCAGCAGACCGATTACCCGCGCACGCGCCCCGACATGCCGAACCACGAACCGCGCGGCTGCTCGCGCGGTGCGTCGTACTCCTGGTATCTGTATAGCGCGAACCGTCTGAAGCATCCGATGGTGCGCAGCGCGCTGGTGAAGCTGTGGCGCGAACGCCGCCGCACGCTCGGCGCCGTCGACGCGTGGCGCTCGATCGTCGAGGACGACGACGCGCGGCGTTCGTACCAGAGCCGGCGCGGGCTCGGCGGCTTCGTGCGCGCGAGCTGGGACGAGGTCAACGAGATCGTTGCGGCCGCAAACGTTTACACGGTCGAGCGGTACGGGCCCGATCGCGTGGTCGGCTTCTCGCCGATCCCGGCGATGTCGATGGTGTCGTATGCGGCCGGTTCGCGCTACCTGTCGCTGATCGGCGGCGTGTGCCTGAGCTTCTATGACTGGTACTGCGACTTGCCGCCCGCGTCGCCGCAGACGTGGGGCGAGCAGACCGACGTGCCCGAATCGGCCGACTGGTACAACTCGACGTTCATCATGATGTGGGGCTCCAATGTCCCGCAGACCCGCACGCCCGACGCGCACTTCCTCGTCGAGGCGCGCTATCGCGGCACCAAGGTCGTGTCGGTGTTCCCCGACTACGCGGAAGGCGCGAAGTTCGGCGACCTGTGGCTGCATCCGAAGCAGGGCACCGACGCGGCGCTCGCGCTCGCGATGGGGCACGTGATCCTGAAAGAGTTCCACCTGGCCGGCAAGAGCGACTACTTTATCGACTACTGCAAGCGCTACACCGACATGCCGTGCCTCGTGCGCCTCGTGCCGCACGGCGACGGCTACGTGCCCGAGCGTCTCGTGCGCGCATCCGACTTCGACGACGCGCTCGACGAAGCCGCGCACCCGGACTGGAAGACCGTGATGATCGACGACGCGACGGGCGAATTCGTCGTGCCGGTCGGCTCGGTCGGCTTTCGCTGGGGACAGCAGGCGGACGCGGACAAGGGCAAGTGGAACCTGCGCGGCGAGACGTCGAAGGGCGCGACGCTGTCGCCGCGGCTGTCCTGCACGGCCGAGCACGACGACGTGGTCGACGTGCTGTTCCCGTACTTCGGCAACCAGCCGCATGCGCACTTCAACTCGACCGCTCACGGCTCCGAGCTGTCGCGCCGGATCGGCGTACGGCGCATCGCGACCCGCGACGGCGAGATGCTGGTCGCGACCGTCTACGACCTGTTCGTCGCGAACTACGGGCTTGACCAGGGGCTGGGCGGGCGCGACGTGGCCGCGAGCTACGACGACGATCTGCCGTATACGCCGGCATGGCAGGAAACGATCACCGGCGTGAAGCGCGCGGACGTGATCTCGGTCGCGCGGCAGTTCGCGGAGAACGCGCACAAGACGCAAGGCAAGTCGATGGTGATCATCGGCGCGGGGATCAACCACTGGTTCCACATGGACATGTCGTACCGCGCGATCATCAACATGTTGATCATGTGCGGCTGCATCGGCAAGCCGGGCGGCGGCTGGTCGCATTACGTGGGCCAGGAGAAGCTGCGCCCGCAGACGGGCTGGACCGCGCTCGCGTTCGCGCTCGACTGGAACCGGCCGCCGCGGCACATGAACGCGACGTCGTTCTTCTACGCGCACACCGACCAATGGCGCTACGACACGATGGACCCGAGCGCGCTGCTGTCGCCGCTCGCCGACAGGACGCAGTTCCATGGCTCGCCGATCGACTACAACGTGCGCGCGGAGCGGATGGGGTGGCTCCCGTCCGCGCCGCAGCTCGCGGTGAATCCGCTGAAGGTCGGCGCGAGTCTCGGCGATGCAGCTGAAGCCGGCGCCGACGTCGCCCGGCAGCTGAAGGCCGGCACGCTGCGGATGGCGTGCGAGGACCCGGACGCACCGGACAACTTCCCGCGCAACCTGTTCGTGTGGCGCTCGAATCTGCTCGGCTCGTCGGGCAAGGGGCACGAGTATTTCCTGAAGCATCTGCTCGGCACGACCAACGGCGTGCAGGGCGAGGACCTTGGCGCGACGGGCGGCGCGCGTCCCGAGGAAGTGAAGTGGCACGACGACGCGCCGCGCGGCAAGCTCGACCTGCTCGTCACGCTCGACTTCCGGATGTCGACCACCTGCATGTATTCGGACGTCGTGCTGCCGACCGCGACGTGGTACGAGAAGGACGACATGAACACGTCCGACATGCATCCGTTCATCCATCCGCTGTCGGCGGCGGTCGATCCCGCATGGGAATCGAAGAGCGACTGGGAGATCTTCAAGGGAATCGCGAAGCGCTTCTCCGAGCTGTGCGTCGGGCATCTCGGCGTCGAACGCGACGTCGTGCTCGCACCGATCGCGCACGACACGCCGGGCGAACTCGCGCAGCCGTTCGACGTGCACGACTGGAAGCGCGGCGAATGCGAGCCGGTGCCGGGCCGCACGATGCCGGCGGTGATCGCCGTCGAGCGCGACTATCCGAACACCTATGCGCGCTTCACGTCGCTCGGGCCGCTGATGGACACGCTCGGCAACGCGGGCAAGGGCATCGGCTGGGATACGAAGGACGAGGTGAAGCTGCTCGGCGAACTGAACTACACGGTCGCCGCCGGCGCCGCGCAGGGGCGCCCGCGCATCGACACCGCGCTCGACGCGGCCGAGGTGATCCTCGCGCTCGCGCCGGAGACCAACGGCGAAGTCGCGGTGAAGGCGTGGCATGCGCTGTCCGGCCTCACCGGCATCGATCACACGCACCTGGCCGTCGCGCGCGCGGACGAGAAGATCCGCTTCCGCGATATCCAGGCGCAGCCGCGCAAGATCATCTCGTCGCCGACGTGGAGCGGGATCGAATCCGAGCACGTGTCGTACAACGCCGGCTACGTGAACGTGCACGAACTCGTGCCATGGCGCACGCTCACGGGCCGTCAGCAGCTGTACCAGGACCATCCGTGGATGCGCGCGTTCGGCGAGTCGCTGTGCGCATACAAGCCGCCGATCGATACGGGCAGCTACGCGCACATGGTCGGCAAGCGCTCGAACGGCAACCCCGAGTGCGTGCTGAACTTCCTGACGCCGCACCAGAAGTGGGGCATCCACAGCACCTACACGGACAACCTGCTGATGCTGACGCTGTCGCGCGGCGGCCCGATCGTGTGGATGTCGGAGGACGACGCGAAGGCGATCGGCGCGGTCGATAACGACTGGATCGAATGCTACAACTCGAACGGCGCGTTGTGCGCGCGGGCGGTCGTGAGCCAGCGGATTCCATCGGGGATGGTGATGATGTACCACGCGCAGGAGAAGATCGTGAACACGCCGGGCTCCGAGATCACCGGCACGCGCGGCGGCATTCACAACTCGGTCACGCGCATCGCGCTCAAGCCCACGCACATGATCGGCGGCTATGCGCAGCTGTCGTACGGCTTCAACTACTACGGCACGGTCGGCTCGAATCGCGACGAGTTCCTGATCGTGCGCAAGATGAGCAGGATCGACTGGCTCGACGGAGAAGAGCGCGCGGTCGAGCCGACAACGCAAGCGGTGCGGGCGGGAGAAACGTCATGAAAATACGTGCACAGATCGCGATGGTGCTGAACCTCGACAAGTGCATCGGGTGCCATACCTGCTCGGTGACCTGCAAGAACGTGTGGACCAGCCGCGAAGGGATGGAATACGCGTGGTTCAACAACGTCGAAACCAAGCCGGGCATCGGCTATCCGAAGGACTGGGAGAACCAGGACCGCTGGCGCGGCGGCTGGCAGCGGCGAGCGGACGGCCGGATCGAGCCGCGCCTCGGCGGCAAATGGCGGCTGCTCGCGCAGATTTTCGCGAACCCGCATCTGCCCGAGATCGACGATTACTACGAGCCGTTCACGTTCGACTACGCCCACCTGCAGGAAGCGGGCAACACGCGCGCGATGCCGGTTGCGCGACCGCGCTCGCTGATCAGCGGCCAGCGGCTCGAGAAGATCGAGTGGGGCCCGAACTGGGAGGAAATCCTCGGCGGCGAGTTCGAGAAGCGCGCGAAGGACTACAACTTCGAGAACGTGCAGAAGGACATCTACGGGCAGTTCGAGAACACCTTCATGATGTACCTGCCGCGTCTTTGCGAGCACTGCCTGAATCCGGCATGCGTCGCGGCGTGCCCGTCGGGCTCGATCTACAAGCGCGAGGAAGACGGCATCGTGCTGATCGACCAGGACAAGTGCCGCGGCTGGCGCATGTGCGTGTCGGGATGCCCGTACAAGAAGATCTACTACAACTGGCAGAGCGGCAAGGCCGAGAAGTGCATCTTCTGCTATCCGCGCATCGAGGCCGGCCAGCCGACCGTGTGTTCGGAGACCTGCGTGGGCCGCATCCGCTACCTCGGCGTGCTGCTGTATGACGCCGACCGGATCAGCGAAGCCGCCAGCGCGGAAAACGAGAAGGACCTGTACGAGGCACAGCTGTCGCTGTTCCTCGATCCGGAGGATCCGGCCGTGATCGCGCAGGCCGAGCGCGACGGCGTGCCGGCCGCGTGGATCGACGCCGCACGGCGCTCGCCGACCTACAAGATGGCGATCGACTGGAAGATCGCGTTCCCGCTGCATCCGGAATACCGGACGCTGCCGATGGTCTGGTACGTGCCGCCGCTGTCGCCGATCAACGCCGCCGCGAACAGCGGCGCGCTCGGGATGAACGGCTACCTGCCCGACGTCGAATCGCTGCGCATTCCGCTGCGTTATCTGGCGAACCTGCTGACCGCCGGCGACGAGGCGCCCGTGAAGCTCGCGCTCGAACGGCTGCTCGCGATGCGCGCGTTCATGCGCGCGCGCCACGTCGACGGCATCGACGCGCGCGGCGTGCTCGACCAGGTTGGCCTGTCGCTCGCGCAGGTCGAGGAGATGTACCGCTATCTCGCGATCGCGAACTACGAGGATCGCTTCGTGATCCCGACCACGCATCGCGAGTATGCGGAGAACGCGTACGACCTGCGCGCGTCGTGCGGCTTCTCGTTCGGCAACGGCTGTTCCGATGGCCGCTCGTCGGCGAGCCTGTTCAGCGCGAAGAAGGAGAAGGGCACGCGGACGATTCCGATTCACGAGGTATCGCGATGAGCACCGCACCCGATCCGACCTACGCGGCGTTCGCGGCGCTGCTCGACTATCCCGACGACGCGCTCGTCGACGTGCTCGACTCGATCGAAGCCCATCTGCGCGAACGCATGCGCGTGCCGCAGGCGGTGCGTGCGGGCCTCGACAGGTTCTTCGCGTACGTGCGCGAGCGCGACCTGCTGACGCTGCAGGAGAACTACGTCGCGCTGTTCGATCGCGGCCGCGCGACATCGCTGCACCTGTTCGAGCACGTGCACGGCGAATCGCGCGATCGCGGGCAGGCGATGGTCGACCTCCTGCAGATGTACGAGCGGCACGGGCTGACGCTGAACCCGGGCGAGCTGCCCGACTACCTGCCCGTGTTCCTCGAATACCTGTCGCGGCTGCCGGCGCCCGATGCGCGCAACCTGCTCGCCGAAACCGGCGAGATCCTGCGCGCGCTGGCCGGCCAGCTCGCGCAGCGCGGCAGCCATTACAGCTTCGTCGTCGGCGCGCTGCTGCCGATGGCCGGCCTCGCGCCGGCCGATGCACCGGCCGACGCGGACGACGACGTCGCCGCCACGCGGCCGACTGCGGACGACTACCGCGCGCTCGACGCGTCGTATGCGGACGAAGCCGTGCGCTTCGTCGGCGCGGCAACGCCGGCGTCGTCCGAACAGACGGTGCGATTCCACGACAAGCGGCCGGCCCGCGGCGCGTGAGCGCGGGCCCAACTGGGGAAAGACATGAACGCTTACTTGCATCAGTTCCTGTTCGGGATCTACCCGTACATCTGTCTCGCAGTGCTGCTGGTCGGCAGCCTGATCCGCTTCGACCGCGAGCAATACACGTGGAAAAGCGATTCGTCGCAGCTGTTGCGCCACGGCATGCTGCGGCTTGGCAGCAACCTGTTCCATTGGGGCGTGCTGGTCGTCGTGCTCGGGCACTTCGGCGGTTTTCTGGCGCCGCACTGGCTCGTGTCGCCGTTCCTGTCGGCGTCCGGGCACCAACTCGTCGCGATGGTGGCGGGCGGCGCGGCCGGCGTCGCGGCGATCATCGGATTGACGATCCTGATCTGGCGGCGCCTGGGCGACGCACGCATCCGCAAGAACAGCCGCACGTCCGACATCGTAATCGTGCTGATGCTGTGGGTGCAGCTCGCGCTCGGGCTCGGCACCGTCGTGCTGTCGACGCGCCACATGGACGGCGTGATGTTCGAGCAGCTCACCGACTACGTGAAGGGCGTCGTCACGTTCCGGCCGGATATCGCGAGCCTGCTCGTCGGCGTGCCGCTGACGTACCGGCTGCACATCCTGCTCGGCTTCACGATCTTCCTCGTGTCGCCGTTCACGCGGATGGTGCATATCTGGAGCGGCATCGCATCGGTCGCGTACCTGATCCGGCCGTACCAGCTCGTGCGCAAGCGCTGAGGAGGTCGCATGAGTAACGTTCTCTCCGAAGTCGCGACGATGCCGCTCACGATCAACGGCATTGCCATCGATGACGCGGCCATCGCGGCGGAAGCCGCGCATCACGGCGATGCGCGCGATCCGCTCGATGCGGCGCGGCATGCGCTCGCGGTGCGCGAGCTGTTGCGGCAGCGCGCGGTGGCGCTCGCGCTGATCGACGAAGCCGCGCCGCTCGACGACGCGGCGGTCGACGCGCTGCTCGAACGTGAGCTGACGCACGTGCCCGAACCCGATCGTGCGGATTGCGAGCGCTACTACGCGCAGCATCCGGCGCGCTTTCGCCGCAACGACATCGTCTATGCGAGCCACGTGCTGTTCGCGGTGACCGACCGCGTGCCGCTCGCGCCGCTGCGACAGCGTGCGGAACGCGCGCTCGCCGACGTGGTCGCCGCGCCCGATACGTTCGAAGCAGTGGCGCGCGCATCGTCGAACTGTCCGTCGGCGCAAGTCGGCGGCAGCCTCGGGCAACTGCTGCGCGGCGACACCGTGCCGGAGTTCGAAGCCGCGCTGTTCGACACCGACGGGCTCGGCGTGCTGCCGAAACTCGTCAACACGCGCTTCGGCTTTCACATCGTGCGCATCGAGCGCCGCGTGCCGGGCGACATCGTGCCGTTCGACGAAGCCGCCGGCCAGATCGCCGCGTACCTGTCGGAACGCGTGCGGCAACGGGCGATGCGGCAGTACGTGGCGATACTCGCGGGCGGCGCGCGCGTCGAAGGCGTGGCCTTCGACGGCGCGAACGGGCCGCTCGTCCAATGAAACGGGGTTTTGGATATGGCAACTCAACAAGTTAACGTCGGCGCGGCTGCGGATCCGCAGGCCATCCCGCTGCGCGCGTGGTCGGTGCTGGCCGCGAGCACGCTCGCGTTCATGGTGTGTTTCGTCGTGTGGATGATGTTCGGCGTGCTCGGCGTGCAGTTGCGCGCCGATCTCGGCCTGAACAGCACCGAGTTCGGGCTGCTCACGGCGACGCCCGTGCTGACCGGCGCGCTGATGCGCTTGCCGCTCGGCACGTGGACCGACCGCTTCGGCGGCCGTATCGTGATGACGGTGCTGCTCGTCGTATGTGCGGTGCCGGTCTACATCGTCAGCTACGCGACGCAGCTCTGGCAGTTCCTCGTGATCGGGCTGTTCCTCGGCTGCGTCGGTGCGTCGTTCGCGGTCGGCACGCCGTATGTCGCGCGCTTTTTCCCGCCGAAGCGGCGCGGGCTCGCGATGGGCGTGTTCGGCGCGGGCACGTGCGGCGCGGCGGTCAATCTGTTCGTCACGCCGCTGCTGCTCGCCGCGTACGGCTGGCGCTTCGTGCCGCGCGTGTATGCGATCGCGCTGCTCGTCACGGCCGTGATCTTCTGGTTCGCGTCGGCGCCCGATCCCGGCGCGGGCAAGCGCGGCGGCTCGATGCTCGACTCGTTCAAGGTGCTGCGCGACCCGCGCGTATGGCGGCTGTGCCAGTACTACTCGATCACGTTCGGCGGCTTCACCGCGCTGTCGCTGTGGATCCCGCAGTATCTGAAGAGCGAATACGGGATGTCGCTCGTGATGGCGTCCGCGTTCGCGGCCGGCTTCTCGCTGCCGGGCTCCGTGCTGCGCGCGCTCGGCGGCGCGCTGTCCGACCGCTTCGGCGCGCATGCGGTCACGTGGTGGGGGCTGTGGGTCGCATGGATCGCGCTGTTCCTGCTGTCGTATCCGGCGACCGACTTCGTGATCCACACGATCGACGGCACCGCGTCGCTGAACCTGGCGATGCCGGTGGCCGGCTTCGTCGCGCTGACCTTCGTGCTGGGCGCGGTGTTCGCGTTCGGGATGGCGTCGACCTTCAAGTACGTCGCCGACGATTTCGCGGACAACATGGGCGTCGTCACGGGTATCGTCGGGCTCGCGGGCGGGCTCGGCGGCTTCCTGCTGCCGATCCTGTTCGGCATGCTGCTCGACCTGCTGCGCGTGCGCACGACCTGCTTCATGTTCCTGTACGGGATCGTGTGGGTGTCGCTGATTCTCATCTATCTGTCGGAAGTGCGGCGCACGCCCGTGGCGGGCTGAGCGCGGTTGTGCGATGCCGGTGGAGTCCGGCATCGCACGGTGTCGTACGGCGCGTCGGCCGTTTGCGACCGTGGGCAGTTCTGTCAAACTTGCGCCTATGACACCGCGCCTCGCCCTGCCGCCTTCCTCCGATTCCGCGCCCGCGCTAGCGGGCTTTCCCGATGCCGACGAACTCGCCGCGCTGCGTGCGTGGTACGCGGGCATGACCGTGCGCCAGGCCGTCGAGCGCTACCTGCCCGGCCGGCTCGGCGAAGGGCGCTCGGCGCGCGGCGTGATCGGCGCGATTCGGCGTCGCCTCGCGCGTGTCGCGCGACAGGCCGGACGGCCCGATCTCGCCGAGCAGCTCGGTCATGCCGACCGCGAGCGCATGCAGATGGCGAGGGCCGTGACCGATGCGATCGGCGTGCTGCGCCATGCGCGCGCGCCCGTGCCGCAGATCAGCGACGACGTCGGCCTGTGGCTGCCGGCGCGTGCGGTCGCCGCGCTGCGTGCGCACGGGATCGCGACGCTCGCCGACCTGACCGTGCGGATTCCGCGGCGGCGTCAGTGGTGGCGCGCGATCGCGGGGCTCGGCGTGGCGAGCGCGCGGCATATCGAGGCGTTCTTTTCCGCGCATCCCGAGCTGACCGAGCGGGCGCGCGCGCTGATTGCGGCGACGCCGCGCGGCAGCATCGTGCCGTGGGAGCACCTGAAGCTGCCGCACGAGGTCGACGGATCGGCCGGCACGTTCCGCGCGCCGCGCGCCACCAGCACGCTCGATGCGGACAACGACTACGCGGCCGTGCACGCGTGGCTGTCGCTGCACGAATCGGCCGCGACGCGGCGCGCGTACCGCAAGGAGGCCGAGCGGCTGATCCTGTGGGCGATCGTCGAGCGCGGCCGTGCGCTGTCGTCGCTGACGACCGAGGATGCGGTCGCGTATCGCGCGTTCATCCGGCGCCCGACGCCGCACGAGCGCTGGGTCGGCCCCGTGCGGCCGCGCGGCGCGCCGGACTGGCGGCCGTTTTCGGGCGGACTGTCCGCGCGCTCGGCCGCGTACACGCTGTCGGTCCTCGGCGCGCTGTTCCGCTGGCTGATCGAGCAGCGCTACCTGCTCGCGAACCCGTTCGCGGGCGTCAAGGTGCGCGACACGCGCGGCGCGAATGCGCTCGACACGTCGCATGCGTTCACCGAAGGCGAGTGGCTGCTCGTGCGCACGATCGCGGACGGGCTCGAGTTTCGCAAGGACAAGCCGTCCGGCGCGCCCGGATCGGGCTGGACGCCGGCCGCCGCGCAACGGCTGCGCTTCATCCTCGATTTCGGCTATGCGACCGGGCTGCGCGCGAGCGAGCTGGTCGGCGCGACGCTCGGCGACATCGACACGGACGCGCACGGCGACGCGTGGCTGAAGGTGATCGGCAAAGGCAGCAAGGCCGCGCGCGTCGCGCTGCCGCCGCTCGCGCGCACGGCGCTCGATCGCTATCTGGTCGCGCGCCGGCTGCCGGTCACGCCGGTGCGCTGGCGGCCCGATACGCCGCTGATCCCGAGCCTCGCGGAAGACGGCGCGGCCGCGATCACGAGCGTGCGGCTGTGGAAGGTGATGCAGCGGTTCTTCGCGCAGACGGCCGCGCTCGTCGATGCCGACAATCCGGCGCTCGCGCAGAAGCTGCGGCAGGCGAGCCCTCACTGGATGCGGCATACCCATGCGACGCACGCGCTCGCGCGGGGCGCCGAGTTGACGACGGTGCGCGACAACCTGCGGCATGCATCGATCTCGACGACGTCGATCTATCTGCACGGGGATGACGTGAAGCGGGCGCGGCAGATGTCGAGTGCGTTTTCGGCGGACAAATAAGCGGGGCGCGAGCGGATCGAACGGAACGACACGGCATCGACGACGGTCAGAACGGGCAGCAAAGCCGCATCTCGTCATCGGAGGCGACCGCTGGGACGACCGCGAATGGCTGTAGACGCTGATCCGGATCACCGCCGCGCAATTACCGGTCCCGGTGAAGCGAGGCCGATAGCGGTCGGCATCTTCCGTGAAACCGGCGCGCCAACCCGCACGCCGCACTGGAGCACAACAATGGAGACAACCCGATCCCCGCGATACACCCGCCGCGCGTGGCACGCGCTCGTCGCGGCGCTATGCGTCGGCTGGAGTGTGCTGTCGTTCGGCGCGGACGGCGCGGCGGCATTGCTCGAGCGCTATCACAGCCTCGGCGAGCAGTTGAAGAACAACCCGTTCCACCGCCCGCTGTACCTCGAATCGTCCGAGGCATCCTCGACGCTGAAGGGTGATATCTATGCGGTCGTCGACTATCCGTTCTCCGTCGTGAACGGCAAGCTCAACGATCCCGCGCAGGGCCCCGCCAACTGGTGCGCGGTGCTGATCCTGCATCTGAACACGAAGTATTGCCATGCATCGACCGGCAGCAACGGCCCGGTGCTCGACGTGAACCTCGGCCGCAAGATCGAGCAGAAGCTGTCGGATACCTATCGCGTGCAGTTCCGCTACGGCGTGGCCGCCGCGACGCCCGACTACTTCCAGGTCGACCTGACCGCCGACAGCGGCCCGATGGGCACGAAGGATTATCGGATCGCGCTGGAGGCCGTGCCGATCGGCGCATCGCGCACGTTCCTGCACCTCACGTATTCGTACGGCTTCGGCACGGTCGGCCGCATGGCGATGAAGACCTACCTCGCGACGGCCGGCAGCGACAAGGTCGGGTTCACGCTCGCGAGCGGCGCGTCGGCCGCGCAGCCGCAATACATCGGCGGCGTGCGCGGATTGCTGGAGCGCAACACGATGCGCTACTACCTCGCGATCGACACGTATCTGGCCACGCTCGACAAACCGCTCGAGCAGCGCCTCGCGCGCTGGTTCGACGCCACCGAGCAGTATCCGCAGCAGTTGCACGAAGTCGAGCGGGCCGCGTATCTGCGGATGAAAGCGCAGGAGGTGCAGCGGCAGCAGGCGGCGCGATGACGCCGGCTGCCACCGGGCTGCGCGGCGTCGATCAGTTCGACGCGCCGCCGACCGTGCGAATGCTGTGCCACTGTCCCTGTTCGACGCGGAACAGCGTGTAGGGCGGCTTGATCAGGTCGCCGCGCTCGTCGAACGAGATCTTCCCGGTGACGCCGGTGACCGACACCCCCGGCAGGCTCGCGACGATCTTGGCGCGGTCGACCGAACCGGCCTTGTGGACCGCCGCGATCATCGCGAGCGCCGCGTCGTACGCGAACGGCGCATAGAGCTCGACGTCCTGGTTGAAGCGCGCCTTGTAGCGCTGCGCGAACGCGATCGCGGACGGCAGCTTGTCGAGCGCCGGCCCCGGCTCGAGATCCTGCGTGCCTTCGCCCGCGTTGCCGGCGATCTTCAGGAACGCATTGCTTTTGAGCGCGCCGGCGCCGAACAGCTGCGCGCGGATGCCGAGCGAGCGCATCTGCTTGACGAGCATTGCACCCTGTTCGTCGAGGCCGCCGAAGAACAGCAGGTCGACGTTGTTGCTCTTCATCGTCGTCAGGATGCCGCGGAAATCGACGGCCTTGTCGTTCGTGTATTCGCGACCGACGACGCTGCCGTGCGCGTCCTTCACGCCTTTCTCGAATGCGTCGGCGAGCCCCTGGCCGAACGCGGTGCGGTCGTCGATGATGCCGATCCGCTTCGCCTTCAGCTGTTCGACCGCGAAGCGGCCGGCCACCACGCCGCCTACACCGTCGTGCCCCATCGTGCGGAACACGTTCTTGAAGCCTTGCATCGTCAGTTGAGGATTGGTCGAGCCGGGTGTGATCATCGCGATGTTCGCCTGCTTGTAGACGGCCGACGCGGGGATGCTGCAACCCGAGTTGTAGTGGCCGATCACGCCGACCACACCGTCGTCGACGAGCTTCTGCGCGACCTGGATCGCGATGCGCGGGTCGGCCTGGTCGTCCTGCACGTCGAGCACGAAGCGCGCGGGCTTGCCGCCCACGGTCGGATGTTTCGCGTTCTCCTCGTCGAGCGCGAGTTGCGCGCCGTATTGCAGATCCTTGCCGACGCGCGCGACCGGACCCGTTAGCGGGCCGGCGAAGCCGATCTTGATGGGTTCCGGGTCCGCGGCCTGCGCGGACGCAGCGGCCGTGCCGATCGAGCAGACGGCCAGCCATGCCAGCCAGTTACGACGATTCATGATGCCTCCTTGCAGGGGTGAAGGTTGCGGCGCGCGTCAGAATCGCGCGGCACGGTAAGGTGCGAGGTCCAGCGGCGGCGCGCGTTGTGCGACGAGATCGGCGACGATCCGCCCGGTGATGCCGGCGAGCGTGACGCCGAGATGCTGGTGGCCGAATGCGTGGATCACGCGCTCGCTGCGCCGCGCGCGGCCTATCACGGGTACGCCGTCCGGCAGCGTCGGCCGAAAGCCGAGCCAGCTGCGCGTCGGCATGCCGAGCGACGGCAGCGCCTCGCGCGCGGAACGTGTGAGCAGCGCGACCAGCGAGCGGTTCATGCCGGCATCGAAGCCGCCCAGTTCAACCGTGCCGGCCGCGCGCAACCCTTCGTCGAGCGGCGTCATGTAGAACCCGCGCTCGGCCCAGCCGACCGGCCGCGTGACGCTCCGCTCATGCGCGGCGAACTGCACGTGGTAGCCGCGCTCGGTATCGAGCGGCACGGTGTCGCCGCACGCGGCGGCGAGGGCGCGCGAGCGGGCGCCGGCGGCGATCACCACATGATCGAAGAGGCCGGCCGCACCGCCCGCATGCACGTTCACGCCGTCGCCGACAGGCTCGATACGTTCGACCTGCGCGCGTTCGAGCGTCGCGCCGCCGGTTGCGAGGTGCGCGAACAGGGCGTCGAGAAATGCGCTTGGATCGGAGAAATGCCAGCTTCCATGGAACAGCACGCCGCGCGTGAAGATCGGCGCGAGTGCGGGCTCGATCCGACGGATCGCGTCCGCGTCGAGCGTGTCGAACGGCACGCCGAGCCGGCGCCGCAGCGCCAGCGATGGCTGCGCGGCGTCGAACGACGCCTGCCGTCCGTACAGATACAGGCATTCGCGCGCCCGCACGAATGCCGCGAGTCGCGAGGAAGCGAGCAGCGGCGCATAGCCGTCGGCGGCGCGCGACAGCAGCGCGGCCAGTGCGCCAGCGCTGCGCGCGTGACGCGCGGGTGTCGACGCGGCGAGGAATCGCGCGAGCCACGGCGCGCCGCGCAGCAGGTACGGCCAGCGGATGCGCAGCGGGCTGTCGGCGGCGAACAGGAAGTGCGGCATGTCGCGGAACACGGATGGGCCGTTGACGGGCACGCAGCCATACGGCGCGAACGTCGCCGCGTTGCCGAACGATGCGCCGTGGCCGACCCCGGCCGGATCGAACAGCGTGACGCGATGCCCGTCGCGCTGCAGCCATGCCGCCGCGCCGAGCCCGATGAAACCTGCACCCACGATGGCGATGTTCGCCATGACGCCTCTCCCCCGGCACACCTGGTTCACACAAAGATGGGATTAAGAATCACACAGTAATTTTTTGTGTGCAATCAAAAATCGATTGTGTGGTGCTGGCGTTTACCCTATTCCAACATGCCGATTCGACCGTATTTTCGGCATATGTTTGATCGGAAGGGGATGTCGGATACAATCGCCGGACAGGTTTAAACGGCAGACAAACGCTTTTTGTGTGGGCACGGGCAATACATGGCAGCAGACAAAATTTCCGGAGAGCGAGACGACCGCGCGCCGGCGCCGGCGAAGCGGCCGACCTATGTCGAGGTATCGAGCTCGATCGAGGCGGAAATCCGCAACGGCATGTACCCGCCGGGTAGCCGCCTGCCGCCGCAGCGCCAGCTCGCGACCGAGCTCGGCATCAACGTGTCGACCGTGTCGCGTGCGTACAAGGAGTTGCAGCTGCGTGGCCTCGTGATCGGCAGCAAGCGGCGCGGCTCGCTCGTCACCGGCGGCGCGATGCCGACCATCGAGCCGGCCCGGGCGTCGCCCGCGGCGGGCAACGGCGTGATCGATCTGACGGTGAACCGTCCGGCGACGGGCGAGTTCCTGGCGAATCTCGCGCGGACGTTCGGTGAGCTGCCGGACGATCCGCGTTTCGCGTCGCTGCAGGAATACCAGCCACCGCAGGGTCCCGACTGGGCACGCGCGGCCGGCGCGCAGTGGCTCGCCGCACCGGGCTTCACGCCGTCGCGCGACCAGGTGGTCGTCACGAGCGGCGCGCAGCACGGGCTCTATGCGGTACTGAACAGCCTGATCGGTACCGAGGGCGTGATCGTCGCCGACCGCCTCACGTATTACGGCCTGAAGGCGCTCGCGCCGGTGTTCCAGTTCGAGATCGTCAGCGCGCCGGCCGATGACGACGGCCTGCTGCCCGACGAGATCGAACGGATCTGCCAGCGCATGCCCGTCAAGGCGATCTTCGTCGTGCCGAACCTGCAGAACCCGACCGTGACGACGATGAGCCTCGCGCGCCGGATGGCGCTCGTCGATATCGCGCGGCGCCATCACGTGACGATCATCGAAGACGACGTATACGGGCCGCTCGTGCGCGACCGGCTGCCGGCGATCGCGGGGCTGTGCCCCGAGCTGACGTTTCATATCGGCGCGACGTCGAAGATTCTCGCGCCGGGGCTGCGGCTCGGCTACCTGAGCTGCCCGCGCGACAGCGTCGCGCTGTGCGCGGAAGCAGTGCGCACCACCGCATGGATGCCGGCGCCCACGTCGATGCTGATCGCCACGGTGTGGATCGAGGACGGCACCGCCGAGCGGATCATGGCCGCGCAACTCGCGGAGATCCGCGCGCGCGTCGATCTCGCGCGGGAGCTGCTGCCGGCCGGGCAACTGAAGTCCGATCCTGCCTGCATGTTCGTGTGGCTGCGGCTGCCGCCGCCATGGCGCGCCGACGACTTCGCCGCGAACGCGAAGGCGCGCGGTGTGATCGTGATGCCGTCGTCGACGTTCGCGGTCGATCGCGCGGAACTCGAGCACGGCGTGCGCATCAACCTCGCGTGCCCGGCCACCCGCGACGAACTCGTCAACGGGCTGCGGATCCTGGCCGGCACGCTGAAGGACCGGCCGCGCGCGCTGTTCGGCTCGATCTGACGGCACCCGTTCAGTCGAGCAACCCCGGCACGACGTCGACGATCCGCTGCAGCAGCGCTTCGTCGTAAGGAGCCACGGCAGCGCGCGCAGCGGCGCCGGCTACCGGTTCGCTGCCCGTATCGGGCCGGCCAAACATCGATCCTCGCACCAGGCGCTGGGGGCCTGCCCGAGCGCTTCGTCCTCACGGGACGCTGGCCGCCCCTCGTCAGGCCCGACTTTCTCCCGCAAGTCCCCGTTGGCGCCCGCGCAAGCCGCGCCGCTGCGTTCTGGCGCCATTTTCATGGAGCGCAGCGCGGGCCGCGGCATCCCGGCCGGACCGGAACGGCATGGCCGTACGGCGCCACCAAGCTGCGCGATCACACGGCATTGCCTGACTTGCCATCCACCGCACTGATTCCTAAGACGTACAGTTGTCCCGCCCTACGCGAGTCGAGCCGAACTGTACTCTTGTTCCCGCGTTCAATGTGTGTACCCGCCACCAACTGTTCTGCTCTTAAGATTCATGCATCAAGTGCACAGTGCCGCGGATCCCGTTGTAACGGAACCTCCCGGCGCATTTTCAAAAGCGAGCCACTGCGATGGAAAAGGCAAAACCGGAGGGAGCAATCAGGCAGAACGACAGCCCGGTCGGCGGGCAGAACACGCGCGTATCGGACGCGCACGGGACGGCGGCGCGCATGCGCAGGCCGGCGGGGAGCGCGCGATGAAGCTCTACGAAAAACTCGCGGACGACATCGAGCGCCTGATTCGCCAGGGCGTGTACCGGCACGGCGACCGGATTCCGTCGGTGCGGCAGGCGAGCCAGCAGCACCGGATCAGCATCACGACCGTGCTGCATGCATATCTGCTGCTCGAAAGCCGCGGGCTGCTGGAAAGCCGCCCGCAGTCCGGCTACTTCGTGAACCTGCGCCGCGACGACAACCACGCGCCGGTGCGCGAGCTGCGGCCGTCGAAGCCGATCGCGATCTCGTCGTCGGTCGACATGAGCCGGCTCGTGCTGTCGACGCTGCGCTCGATCGGCACCGATGACGCCGTGCCGCTCGGTTCGCCGTATCCGGACCCGAGCCTGTTTCCGTTCGAGAAGCTGAACCGCTATGCGTATGCCGCCGGCCGCGACAAGTCGCTGTGGGGCGTGACGGACGGGCTGCCGCCCGGCCATCCGCGGCTGATCCGGCAAATCGCGCGACGCTATCTGGAAAACGGGATGTCGGTCGATCCGAACGAGATCATCGTGACGGTCGGCGCGACGGAGGCGATCAATCTGTGCCTGCAGGCGGTTGCGAAACCGGGCGATACGATCGCGGTGGAGTCGCCGACGTTCTACGCGATGCTGCACGCGATCGAGCGGATGGGGATGAAGGCGATCGAGGTCGCGACGCACCCGGAATACGGGATCGACATCGCGGCGCTGGCGGCCATTGCGAAGTCGCAGCCGATCGCCGCGTGCATGGTGATGCCGAACTTCCAGAACCCGCTCGGCTTCCAGATGCCCGACGAGCGCAAGCGCGAACTGGTTGAGTTTGCAACGAAAGCCGACATGCCGATCATCGAGAATGGCGTGTACAACGAACTGTATTTCGGCGAGTCGCATCCGAGCGCGCTGAAGTCCTACGACCGCACCGGGATCGTACTGCACTGCTCATCGTTCTCGAAGAGCCTGACGGCCGCCTACCGGATCGGCTGGGCGTTGCCGGGGCGCTATCGGGATCAGGTCGAGAAGCTGAAGTTCCTGAACACGCTGGCGACGCCGTCGCTGCCGCAGCTCGCGATCGCCGAGTTTCTCGAACGCGACGGCTACGAGCATCACCTGCGGCGCTTGCGCAAGGCGTATGCGCAGCAGGCGAACCTGATGCGCGCGATGGTGTCGCGGTTCTTCCCGGAAGGTACGCGCATCTCGAGCCCGGCGGGCGGTTACGTGTTGTGGGTCGAGCTGCCGGCACAGGTCGACGCGATGCGCCTGTACCAGCTCGCGCTGGAGCAGGGCATCACGATCGGGCCCGGCTACATGTTCTCGATCACCGAAAACTACCGGAACTTCATCCGGCTGAACTACAGCAGCCCGTGGTCGCCGGAGATCGAGCAGGCGGTGATCGCAGTCGGCAAGCTCGCGGCATCGTGCATGCAGTCGTGAAGCGAAGGCCGGTGCGCGTCGCACGCACCGCCTTCGCTCAGCCGGCCTTCGCGCGTAAATACTCCGACACGCGCGCGAGCCCTTGCTCGAGCACCGTCCGGTTGTTGGCGTAACCGATCCGCACATAGCCTTCCATGTCGAGCGCGCTGCCCGGCGTGAACATCACGCCGGTTGCCTCGATCAGCTCCGTGCAGAACGCGCGCGACGGCATGTCGAACGCATACTTGAGCAGCGCCGTCGTGCCCGACTTCGGCTTGACCCAGGAAATCGACGGCTCGCGTTCGACCCATGCATCGAGAATCGCGAGATTGGTGCGCACGATGTCGTGACTGCGCTTCAGGATCACGTCGCGGTGCTCGAGCGCGAGCGTCGCGAGGTAGTCGTCGATCATCCCGACGCTGATCGTGTTGTAGTCGCGATGGACGCTCACCGCGTGGATCAGCTCGGCAGGCCCCGCGATCCAGCCGAGACGGAGCCCGGCGAGCGAGTACGTCTTCGACATGCTCGCCGTGCTGATCCCGCGTTCGTACAGGTCGGCGATCGAGGCGCTGTAGCCGCTGCCGGCCTGATCGGTGCCGCGATAGACCTCGTCGCACAGCACGTACGCGCCGCGGCGTTGCGCGATCTCGACGATCTTGCCGAGCAGCGCTTCGTCCATCAGCGAGCCGGTCGGGTTGTGCGGGTTGTTGATCGCGATCAGGGCCAGGAACCCGTGTTCCTCGCGCAGCTTCAGTACCTTGACGTTCGCGCCGTAGCTTTCCGGAATCGAGTAGTGCTGCTGGTAGGTCGGCAACACCGACACGACCGTATCGCCCGCTTCGGCCGGCGTTTCATAGATGAGCGCGTTGCCGCCGATCGCGCCGTGCGTGACGATCAAGTCGATCGCGTGCCGGTCAGCGTCCGCCGCGCGCAACGGCCAGCATGATCCCAAAGCCGACGAGCAGAACACCGAAGGTGCGGTCGATCCAGTGACGGAACGACAACAATCGATCGCGGACGGTATCGACGGAGAAACAGACCGCGACCACGCTGAACCAGCCCGCGTGGGCGGCGGCCGCGCATCAACCGGCGGGCAGCGGGCGCGGGCAGGTGTTCGACCATTTCTATTTCAGCCTTCAAGCGGCCGTCGCGGGGCTGGGCGTCGCGATCGGCCCGTGGCACCTCGTTCGCGACGACCTCGAAAGCGGGGTGCTGGTCGCGCAGATGGGCTTCGTCGAAGACGGCTCGCACTATTGCCTGCTGACGCCGGAGCCGGTGAAGGACGGAAGCGCGCAGTCGGCGCTGCTCGACTGGCTGAGGACGATGGCCTGACCCGTGAGCCGGGTCGCTGCGCGACGCAGGCGACCCTCAAAAAAAATGGCGCCGCAGGCATTCAGCCCGTGGCGCCATTGCGTGTCGCTACGGCGGGCACGACCCGCCGTAGCTCGACCGCATGCTTAGATCTGCACGGTGTCGGCGACTTCCTTGAAGTCCTCGATCTGGTCGAAGTTCATGTACTTGTAGATCTTGTCGCCGTCCGCGGTGAGCACGCCCATGTCGGCCATGTACTCTTCCTTGTTCGGGATCCGGCCCAGACGCGAGCAGATCGCCGCCAGTTCCGCCGAGCCGAGGTACACGTTCGTGTTCTTGCCCAGGCGGTTCGGGAAGTTGCGGGTCGACGTCGACATCACCGTCGCGCCTTCGCGCACCTGTGCCTGGTTACCCATGCACAGCGAGCAGCCCGGCATTTCGGTGCGGGCACCGGCCGTGCCGAACACGCCGTAGTGACCTTCTTCCGTCAACTGCTTCTGGTCCATCTTGGTCGGCGGGGCGACCCACAGCTTGACCGGGATGTCGCGCTTGCCTTCCAGCAGCTTCGACGCGGCACGGAAGTGACCGATGTTGGTCATGCACGAGCCGATGAACACTTCGTCGATCTTGGCGCCCGCGACGTCGGACAGCGTCTTCACGTCGTCCGGATCGTTCGGGCACGCGACGATCGGCTCGTGGATGTCGGCCAGGTCGATCTCGATGACGGCCGCGTATTCGGCGTCGGCATCCGGCGACAGCAGTTGCGGGTCGGCCAGCCACTGTTCCATCGCCGCGATACGGCGCTGCAGGCTGCGCGGATCCTGATAGCCCTGCGCGATCATCCACTTGAGCAGCGTGATGTTGCTGTTCAGGTACTCGATGATCGGTTCCTTGTTCAGATGCACCGTGCAACCGGCCGCCGAACGCTCGGCGGATGCATCCGACAGCTCGAACGCTTGTTCGACCTTCAGGTCGGGCAGGCCTTCGATCTCGAGAATGCGGCCCGAGAAGATGTTCTTCTTGCCTTGCTTGGCGACCGTCAGCATGCCTTGCTTGATCGCGTACAGCGGAATCGCGTTGACCAGGTCACGCAGCGTGACGCCCGGCTGCATCTTGCCCTTGAAGCGGACCAGCACCGATTCCGGCATGTCCAGCGGCATCGTGCCGGTGGCGGCCGCGAACGCGACCAGGCCCGAGCCTGCCGGGAAGCTGATGCCGATCGGGAAGCGCGTGTGCGAGTCGCCGCCGGTGCCGACGGTGTCGGGCAGCAGCATGCGGTTCAGCCACGAGTGGATCACGCCGTCGCCCGGCCGCAGCGCGATGCCGCCGCGCGTGCTGATGAAGTTCGGCAGCGTCTGGTGCGTCTTCACGTCCACCGGCTTCGGATAGGCGGCGGTGTGGCAGAACGACTGCATCACGAGGTCGGCCGAGAAGCCGAGGCACGCCAGATCCTTCAGTTCGTCGCGGGTCATCGGGCCCGTGGTGTCCTGCGAGCCGACCGAGGTCATCTTCGGTTCACAGTACGTGCCCGGACGCACGCCCTGGCCTTCCGGCAGACCGCATGCGCGGCCGACCATCTTCTGCGCGAGCGAGAAGCCCTTGCCGCTGTCGGCCGGCTGGTGCGGCAGGCGGAACAGCGTCGACGGTGCGAGGCCCAGCGCTTCACGCGCCTTCGCGGTCAGGCCGCGGCCGATGATCAGCGGAATGCGGCCGCCGGCACGCACTTCGTCGAACAGCACGTCGGACTTGACCTGGAATTCGGCGATCACGTTGCCGTCCTTCAGCGCCTTGCCTTCGTACGGGCGCAGTTCGACCACGTCGCCCATTTCCATCTGCGACACGTCGAGTTCGATCGGCAGCGCGCCGGCGTCTTCCATCGTGTTGTAGAAGATCGGGGCGATCTTGCCGCCGAGGCACACGCCGCCGAAACGCTTGTTCGGGACGAACGGGATGTCTTCGCCGGTGAACCACAGCACCGAGTTGGTGGCCGACTTGCGCGAGGAGCCGGTGCCGACCACGTCGCCGACGTAGGCGACCAGGTGACCCTTTTCCTTCAGCGATTCGATGAACTTGACCGGGCCGCGCTTGCCGTCTTCTTCCGGCGTGATGCCGGGGCGCGCGTTCTTCAGCATCGCGAGCGCGTGCATCGGGATGTCCGGGCGGGTGGTGGCGTCCGGCGCCGGCGACAGGTCGTCGGTGTTGGTTTCGCCCGT
>Ga0207690_10000071_pt1 | contig 88665 bp, 83 predicted proteins | sample KBSC23metaG_FD_184315 | JGI IMG/M metagenome (GOLD analysis project Ga0207690, IMG submission 184315) | Corn rhizosphere microbial communities from Kellogg Biological Station, Michigan, USA - KBS C2-3 metaG (SPAdes) (version 2) | ecosystem: Host-associated > Plants > Roots > Rhizosphere > Soil ... | reverse complement strand
TCGCGTTGATCGTGCCGGAGTGGATGCCGAGCGCCTTGCTGCTCCCCGTCGTCAGCACGTTCAGATCGAATCCCGTCGGCCACTTCTTGCTCCACTTGAGCGCGTGCTTCTGTGTGTCATTGCAGAAGTTCCAGACGTAGTTCACCGCACGGCTCTGCTTGTTGAGCAGTCCGTTGAGCGACTTCACGCGGTAGCGGTAGACAAGGATCATGCCGGTGATCCTAACCCGTGCAAGAAGCTGCCTGTCAACAGCACTCCTTTCCTTCCCGCCATCCGCCCCGAAGGAAGTCCCCTTGGGGGAAATGGCGGGGTTTCTCGGAGCAAATTCTGATGAAGTTTCCCACGCTGCTGACGCTCGGCTGTGCGGCCACGCTGCTCGCCGCCTGCAACCTGCTCCACGACGGTCCCGGATCGAGCGACGTCGACGCCGCGGTGCGCCGCGCGCTCGAAGCGGAAAACCACGGCGGCCTGAACGCGCTGTTCGGCCAGCCGCTGCCCGTGTCTGCCGACGTGATTTCCGCGAAGCCCGACGGCGACTGCAGGAAGATCCGCGAGCGCACTTACACGTGCGATGTCGTGGTCACGTGGCGCAACACCGATTACGCGCCATCGCGAGCGAACCTGACCTTCGTGCAGGCCGCCGATGGGTCGTGGCAGACCTCGGGCGTCGACGCCGCCATCGCGACCGGCGCCGCCAAGTCGCTGATCGACAGGATCGGCAACGCGGCCAGCGGCGCATCGGCGCCGCGGTAAGTCCTCCATCGCGCCGCTTCGCATCTTCTCGCACCTTCTCCCGAATTTTCCGATTCGCCGCCACAACGGGCTCCGGCCCGCTCGAACCGGTTCCGGCAACAACGCCCCGCATTGACGACCGTATCGAAATTCCGCCAGCGCGATCCGGCGCCGCCGCGGCCCGCTCGCGCCGGGATGCTGCAGTGCACGGTTCGACGTGAACGGCATCGTTCGCTCCTCGCCTTGCAGTCCTAAGGGATGCAACCTATATATATGACTAATTGACGCGTACCACGGCAACGGTGCGGCGCACCATCAAATCGACAAAACCGGGTGCCGAAGGGGAACCCAGCATGGACGAGAGCGTGTCTGTCGCACGGATGTGTTCGGGTACCTTGTCTTCGAACGTGTTGCAGGGGCTTGCCCGTCACGGCTACCGACGCGCGCTTGCCCTCATCGCATGCTGCACCGCGATGGCCGGGTCCGCCGCCTGCATCGCGGCGGAGCCGGGCGTGAGCGCCGACACGATCCGCCTGGGCATGGTCAACGCGCAGTCGGGTAGTTCCGCCGGGCTCGGACGCGGGCTGCTGATGGGCGCGCAGGCCGTATTCGACGATGTGAACGCGCGCGGCGGCGTGCACGGCAGGAAGATCGAGCTCGTGGTCGCGGACGATCGCTACGAACCCGAGCGGACCGTCGACGACACGCTGGAGATGATCGAGCGGCGCAACGTGCTCGCGCTGTTCGGCTATGTGGGCACGCCGACGACCACCGCGGTGCTGCCGATCATCCGGGACGCCGGCATTCCGCTCGTCGGCCCGTTCAGCGGCGCGATGGCGCTGCGCAGGCCGGTCACGCCGGAGGTATTCAACATCCGCGCGAGCTACGAAGACGAAACGCGCGCACTGGTCGAGCGTTTGCTCGCGCACGACCACGCCAGGCGATTCGCGGTGTTCTACCAGGACGACGGCTTCGGGCTCGCGGTGCTGGCGGGCACGCGGCTCGCGCTGCAGCGCCATGGCCTCGACGTCGTCGCGACGGGAACGTTCCGCCGCGGCACCACGGCCGTCGACACCGGCCTGGCGGCCGTGCTCGAAGGACGGCCGGACGTCGTCATCATGGTCGGCCCGTATACGCCGGTGGCCGCGTTCATTCGCGCGGCGCACCGCGAAGGGCTGAACGCGCGGCTCGCGGCGGTGTCGTTCGTCGGCACCGACGACTTGCTGCGCCTGCTCGGCGAAGAAGGAAACGGCACGCTGATCTCGCAGGTCGTGCCGCTTCCGCAGAACGAGCGCCCCGTCATCCGCGACTGCGTCCGTCTGATCGAGCAACGCTTTCCGGGCGAACGGGCAGGTGTGGTGCACATCGAGGGCTGCCTCGACGCGAAGATCGCGCTGATCGGGCTGGAGCGCGCGGGCCCGGCGCCGACCCGCGCGACGCTGAAGCAGGCGCTCGAATCGATCCGGCATGTCGACCTGGGCGGCCTGGTGGCCGACCTGAATGCCGACGATCATCAGGCGTTCGACGACGTGTTCCTCACCGAAATCGCACACGGCCGCGTCACGCCGCTCGACGCACCGGCCAGATAACCGGCCGGGACGGCCGCGCGCCGGCCGTCCCGAACCCTGGAGGGCTGCATGGACATCAAGGCGAAGCTCGTCACCAGCACCAGCCTGATGCTGCTCGGCGCGGTGGCGATTGCCATGACCAGCCTGATCGCCGTGCACGGTATCGCATCCGGCGTGCGCACGCTGACGACGGAATCGCTGCCGCTGCAGATGCACAGCAACGAGCTGCAGCGCGCGTACGCGGAACTCGCGGTGAATTTCGGCGAGCTCGAGCGGGCGCGGGACGCATCGGAGCGCGAGCAGTCGTCGTCGGAGATCGACACGCAATTGCAGCGCATCGCACGCATCACGGCGGCCGTGCGCGCGATCGACGGGCACGGCGGCATCGACGCGCCGTCCGCCGATCTGCGCACGATGCTCGGATCGATGAACGAAGGCGTCGACAAGCGCCTGCGGGGCGACGCGCAACTCGTCGCCGAACGCCAGCTGATCGAACGCGTGCAGGCACGGGGCACCACGCTGCTGAGCGAGATCGGCAAGGAAACCGAACGGCTGGGCGCCGACGCCGATGCGAGGGTGAACGACGCGCTCGCGGCCAATACCGCCTACAACCGGACGATTCATGCGCTCGACCAGGTCCGGACGAACGTCAAGGACGTCACGACCGTCGCCAGCCGCGTCGACGTCGCGCCGAACCGATATCGGCTCGCGCCGTTGCGCGAGCGCATGCAGGCGTCCGTCGACGGCGCGCGCAACGCGCTCGCGATCGCGGCGCCGAACCTCGATGCCGCGATCGCGCAGGGCGTCACGAGCGCGCTCGGGCGCGTCGCGGCCGACATCTTCGACGGCAACGACGGGCTCGTCGCGCTGCGCGCCGGCATGTTCGCGCAACCGGCCGTCACGGCGCGCTACCGCGCGAAAGAGGACCAGGTGCTGCGCTCGCTCGACGCGCTGGATGTGAAGCTCGCGGAGATCGCCGATCCGTTCGCGTTGCGGATCGTCGCTGCGCGCCAGCGCCTCGACGAAGCGATCGCGTTCCGGGGCCGCGCCGCGCGGATTGCGTCGCTGTCGGCGGCCGTGAACGGCGGCATCAACGCACTGGCGTTCCACCTGCGCATGGTCGCGCAAAGCGAGACGGCCGAGCGTCTGAAGTATGCCGACGCCGAGCTGCACAAGCTTGCCGGCGCGCTCGCGCAGTCCGCGAGCGCACTGCGCGATGCCCTCGTCACGGACGGGCAGGGCAACGCGAAGCGCGCGCAGGCCGTGGTTGCGCTCACCACGGAACTCGCCGGCGCCGCGCGCCGCATCGTCGCGGTGAAGTCGGACATGCTGTCCAACGACGTGGCTATGCAGCGCATCGTCGCGGACGTCGACACCACCGCCAATCGCCTCGCGGCCTATACGGAACAGCAAGCGGTGCGCGTCGATCTGCAACAGCGCGGCATCGTGTCGGACGTGTACCGCGCCGTGACGAGCGCGTTCCTGATGATCGTGGTGGTCTCGTTCCTGCTCGCGATCGGCGGGTTCGTGATCAGTCATCGGCTCGGCACGTCGATCGCGCGCCCGCTGTCGAGCCTGACGCGCACGATGGCGCGCATCCGCAGCGGCAGCGACCTGTCGCTGCGCATGTCCCACAAAGGCCGCGACGAAATCGCGGCGCTGATCGCCGGCTTCAACATGATGCTCGATGAAATCGAGCGGCGCGACGTCGATCTGCAGGCGGCGATCGCGACGGCCGAAGCCGCGAATTCCGCGAAATCGGATTTTCTCGCGAGGATGAGCCACGAGATCCGCACGCCGATGAATGGCGTGCTCGGCATGACCGAGCTGCTGCAGCGCACACGGCTGACGTCGAAGCAACGCAAGTTCGTCGACACCGTGTATCGATCCGGACAGACGCTGCTCGTCATCATCGACGACATACTCGATTTTTCGAAGATCGAGGCGGGCAAGCTGACGCTGGAGCGCATCGATTTCAACCTGCATCAATTGCTCGACGATGTCGTCGCGCTGATGGAGCCCAACGCCCGGCGCAAGGAACTCGAGCTCGTGTACCAGCGCGCCGATTCCGTTCCGCAGCGGATGCGCGGCGACCCGGTCCGCCTGCGCCAGATCCTGACGAACCTGCTCGGCAATGCGATCAAGTTCACCGAGCACGGGCACGTCGCGCTGAGCGCCGCGTATTCGGACGACGGGCGCATCGTGTTCAAGATCGCCGACAGCGGCATCGGCATCGCGCCCGATGTCGCCGCACAGTTGTTCCGGCCGTTCCAGCAGGCCGACAGTTCGACCGCGCGCAAATACGGTGGCACCGGCCTCGGGCTCGTGATTTCCCGCCAGCTGGCCGAGATGATGGGCGGCACGCTCGTGCTCGACTCGACGCCCGGCAAGGGCTCGGTATTCACCGTGACGACGCCGTTCGAGCCGGCATCCGGCGAGGTCGGCGTCGCGGCGCACGGAAGGCCGTCGCTCGCCGGCCTGAGGGTGCTGATCGTCGACGACAGCGAGACCGATCGCAGCGTGCTGCTCGAACATGCGATCGAATGGCACCTGTGCGTCGCCTCGGCGATCGGCGGCGACGATGCGTTGTCGCAGTTGCGGGCCGCCGTCGCCGACGGTGCGCCGTTCGACCTCGCGATCATCGATGTGCGGATGCCGGGCATGGACGGCATCTCGCTCGTGCAGCACATCCGCCACGATCCGTCGCTGCGTGCGCTCAGGATCATCACGCTGACCGCGTTCGAGATGATGGACAGCATCCAGGTCGCGCACGAACTCGACATCGCCGCCCGGCTGACGAAACCGCTCCATGGCAACGATCTCTATACGGCGATCGCGGCCGCGATGCACGTGATGCCGCCCCGGCTGGCGCCGGCCGCGCCGGTGTCGGATGAAGCCGGACCGAACCCGGGCAGGCCGCTCGACGAGATCGCCGCGCGCGTGCTGCTGGTGGAGGACAACGCGGTGAATCAGCAGATCGCGCTCGCGATGCTCGAAGACACCGACTATCGGGTCGCCGTGGCCGACGACGGCGAGCAGGCATTGAAGATGCTCGAGCAACACGCTTTCGACGTGGTGCTGATGGACTGCCAGATGCCGGTGCTGGACGGCTTCGAGGCGACGCGGCGGCTGCGTCGGCGCGAAGCCGAAGCGGGCGCGCCGCGCCTGCCGGTCATCGCCCTGACGGCCAATGCGCTCAGCGGCGACCGCGAGCGCTGCCTGGCCGCCGGCATGGACGACTATCTCGGCAAGCCGTTCCGCCGCGACGCACTGCTGCAGACGCTCGCACGTCATGTTCGCGGCGGCGCACACGTGCCGGTCGCCGCGAGCGAGAACGCGGAAGCGGTGGCCCGGACCGGTATCGAAACGAACCTCGAAGCAAGCATCGAAACGCGTCCCGCAACGAGCGCGGCCGCGGCCGCCGATCCGGACGAGGACGCAAATGTGATCGACCGCAAGGCGCTCGATGCATTGCGCGCGCTCCAGCGGCCCGGGCGCCCGGACGTGCTGACCCGGATCATCGATCAATTCACGATGGACGCGCCGCGGCTGATCCGCGACATGCACGCGGCGGTCGAAGCGGGCGACGCCGACGCGCTGAAGCTTGCCGCCCATACGCTGAAATCGAGCAGCGCGAACGTCGGCGCGCATCTGCTGTCGGCCCGCTGCCGCGAGATCGAGCGACTGGCGCGCGCCGCCGACGTGAACGCGGCCGTCGAGCTCGTCGCCGGCACGGATGCGGAATTCGAACAGGCGCACGCCGCGCTGATCGCGGAGCGCGTCGAAAGTTGACTGGCCGCCGGCCGATCGCCACCGCGATCGCGAAGCGGCAGATACAGGAACAGGAGGACGGTCGTGAACCACGAACATGCCGATTTGCCGGCGATTCTGATCATCGATGACGACGCGATGACGCGGCTGCTGGTCGTGGAAACGCTGGAGCCCGATGGTTTTCGCGTCGAGGAGGCGACGGGGCCGCAGGAAGGCATCGAAGCGTTCCTGCGTCATCGTCCCGCCGTCGTGCTGCTCGATGTCGAGATGCCCGGCGGCGACGGCTTCGACTGTTGCCGCGCGCTGCGCGCGTTGCCGGAAGGCCGCCGCGTGCCGATCGTGATGCTCACCGGCAACGACGACGACGCATCGATCGCCAGCGCGTTCGACGCCGGCGCGACCGATTTCGTATCGAAGCCGATGCGATGGAAGCTGCTTGGCTACCGGATCCGGTATCTGCTGCGCGCCGCCGCCGCGGTCGAAAAGCTGGCGACCACCGAGGTCAGCCTGACGCACGCGCAAGCGCTCGCGCATGTCGGCAACTGGGAATTCCAGGCGGGCCGCACGGACGGCTACTGGTCGCCGGAGCTGTACCGGATCCTCGGGCTCGACGCGGCGCACGCGCCGCCGACGTTCGAGCTGCTGCTGCAGGCCGTGCCGGCCGACGAACAGCCGTTGCTCGTGCAGTCGTTCACGAGCCTGCGCACCGAGGGCGTGCCGTTCTCGCTCGAGCATCGGCTCGTTCACGCGGACGGCACCGAGCGCTGCGTGCTGCATCAGGCGGAGTCGGGGCGCGATCCGAATCACGCGATCATCCTGCGCGGCATCGTGCAGGACATCACCGAGCGCAAGATGCAGCAGGGCCGCATCGAATACCTTGCCAACCACGATGCGCTCACCGGCCTGCCCAATCGCAACCTGCTGAGCGACCGGATGGAGCAGGCGATGTCGCAGGCGCGCCGCACCGGGCAGCTGGTCGCGGTGATGGTGCTCGACCTGGACCGCTTCAAGCACATCAACGACAGCTTCGGCCACTCGGTCGGCGACGGGCTGCTGCGCGTGGTCGCCGCGCGGCTGAAGCGCTCCGTGCGCGACGGCGACACGGTCGCGCGGCTCGGCGGCGACGAGTTCGTCGTGATGCTCGTCAACCTCGCGACGCAAGCGGACGCGGACGTGATCGCCCGCAAGATCCTCGATACGTTCATCGAGCCGTTCACGCTCGACGAACACGACCTGCACGTGACGACCAGCGTCGGCGTGAGCCTCTGCCCGACCGACGGCGCCAACGCCGAAACGCTGCTGAAAACGGCCGACGCCGCGCTGTATGCGGCGAAGGAACACGGGCGCAACTGCTACCGCTTCTATACGCGCGAGCTCGGTGCGCGCGTCGAGGAGCAGACGATCCTCGAGAACGCGCTGCATCAGGCCGTCGCCAACCACGAGCTCGAGCTGTACTACCAGCCGAAGGTCGATCTCAAGACCGGCCAGATCAGCGGCGTCGAGGCGCTGATTCGCTGGCGGCGGCCGGGCATCGGCGTGATTCCGCCCGACCGCTTCATCCCGATCGCCGAAGACTGCGGGCTGATCTTGCCGATCGGCGAGTGGGTGTTGCGCACCGCGTGCATGCAGGCCGTCGCATGGCGCCGGGACGGCCATCCGCCGATCCGGATCGCCGTCAACCTGTCGGCGCGCCAGTTCCGGCAGCAGGACGTGGCCGCCATGGTGCGCACGACGCTCGAGGAAACCGGACTGGCGCCGGACTCGCTCGAACTCGAACTCACCGAAAGCGTGCTGATGCAGGACTGCGACGCGATCGCGCACACGCTGCGCGAACTGAAGGCGCTCGGCGTCGTGCTGTCCCTCGACGATTTCGGCACCGGCTATTCGAGCCTGTCGTACCTGAAGGACTTGCCGATCGACGTCGTGAAGATCGACCGGTCGTTCCTCGACGACGTCACCACCAGCGCCGAAGGCGCTTCGCTGACGCGCTCGATCATCGCGATGGCCGAGTCGCTGCACATGGAGACGGTGGCCGAGGGCGTGGAGACCGAAGCGCAGCTGTCGTTCCTGAACCGGCATCGCTGCCATGCGATGCAGGGCTACTACTTCAGCCATCCGGTCACCGGTGATGAAATCGCCGACATGCTGTCCGCCGGCTCGCAGCTTCCCGAGCACTGCCGGCAGCGCGAATTGCTGCACCGGACGCTGCTGCTGGTGGACGACGACCGCGAGGTCCTGCGCAGGCTCAGGCGCGCGCTCGGCCGCGACGGCTACGAGATTCTCGACACGACGGATCCCGACGAAGCGCTCGTCCTGCTCGCGCAGCATCGCGTCGGCGTGATCGTGTCGGATTTCCGCATGCCGAGCCTGTCCGGTATCGACCTGCTGCAGCGGGTGAAGGCGCTATACCCGGATATCGTGCGCATCCTGCTGTCCGGCTACGGCGAAGGGGCGTCGATCGCCGACGCGGCCGGCAACGGCTCCGTCCAGAAATTGCTGATCAAGCCGTGGGATGTCGCACTGCTGCGCAAGCATATTGCGGAGTCGTTCCAGCGGTTCGAGCACAGCTCGCTGCAGAGCCGGATGGGCCTCGGCGCGGGCCATCTCGGCATTCATCCGTCTCCGCTCAGGGCCGTCGACGTGGCGCAAGCGCCTGGGCGAACCTGATCGGCGGCGGTATCGCCGGATAAAAGGGGTACGACTGGGTGATGTTCGGTATGCCGCCGCGGATATAGGGAAAACCCTTATTCTTCGTTATAATGTCGGCCTAGAAGAAAGGTCGAACCATGCCAGAACGTTTCCAACCCCTTGAAAAGTTTGTGTTTTCCCTGGTCGTGATGTCCGCGGTCGTCTGCTCCGCCTTCCTGGCGTACGAGCGTCATCCCGAGATCAAGATCGCGCTGCACGAAGGCGAAGCGCTGATGCGCGAGAGCGCCAAGTATTCGGTCATCTGCTCGCCGTCCAAGGTCGATCCTTGCGTCGAGATGTCCGCTTACTGAAACCTCGCCGTCCACTGACCGCTCCACACTGATTCCCGCCGACGCGCGGCCGATGGCCGACATGCGTCGGCGGCGCGCATTGCGCATCCGCGCGCACCGGTTCGGGTCGCGCGTCGGCTGAACACCGTCTCCCCCGGTTGTCTGATCCCGCTGCGGCGTGCTGTCCGCAATGCGGCGTCACGTCTTCCTGTCTTACTGTCGTCATGTCCCCCGAGCCGGCGCGTCGCTGCCGACGCCAGGCGCAGCACACTGCCGCCTAGCGCCTTCGCGCGTTCGGGGCCTGCCGTGCTCACCCCGCCGTCACCACATGCCGCGGCTCGCCGCGCGCAAACGCCGCGACGTTGTCGACGAGCTGATCGGCCAGCGCCTGCATCGCCTCGTCGCTCGCCCACGCGACATGCGGCGTCAGGATGAACGCCGGATGCGACAGGATCGCGTGGAACGGATGCGCGGCCGGCAGCGGCTCCTGCGTGAGCACGTCGAAGCCCGCGCCCGCGATCTGCCCCGACTGCAGCGCGTCGACGAGCGCGCGTTCATCCACGAGGCCGCCGCGCGCGGTGTTGATCAGCAGCGGCCGGCGTGCCATCCGCGCGAAGGCGGCCGCGTCGATCAGGTTCCGCGTCGCCGGCGTGAGCGGGCAGTGCAGCGTGATCACGTCGCTGTCGCGCAGCAGCGTGTCGAGCGGCACATGGTCGTCGCCCCGGGCGTCGCCGTGCGCGGCGAACAGCACGCGCATGCCGAGCGCGCGGGCGAGGGCGGCCACCGCTCGGCCGAGCACGCCGGCGCCGACGATGCCGAGCGTCGCGCCGGCCAGGTCGCGGATCGGATGATCGAAGAAGCAGAACTGTCCGCTGTCGAGCCAGCGTCCCGCGCGCACCGCGTCGCGATACGCGACGAGGCTGCGCCGCAGCGCGAAGATCAGCGCGAACGTGTGCTCCGGCACCGTGCGCGCCGCATATTCCCGAATGTTGCTGACGACGATGCCGCGCGCCGTGCACGCATCGAGATCGACGATGTCGGTGCCCGTCGCGGCAATCGCGATCATCCGCACACGCGGCGCATCGCCGAGCACCACCGCGTCGAGCCGGACCTTGTTGGTCACGACGACGTCCGCGTCGCCGATACGCGCGGCCACTTCGTGCGCGGCCGTCCGTTCGAAGGTCTGGAGGCCGTGCGGAAACGGGAAGGGCTTCAGCACGGTCCGCGGCGACAGCGTCGCGCGGTCCAGAAACACGATCTTCGCGGGAGAGGAACAGGAAAACATGGCGGGTCTCGCTGACGGGCGCCCGGCGGGCGCGCAACGGCAACGATTCTGCCAAGCGCGCGCGTGATCGGGCTTGCGCATTGCGCGAGCGCCCTTTCCCCCGCGGAAAGGCGGCGCGGCGTTCAGCCGGTTCTGCGCCGTGCGTGCCTTTCCGTTCGGGAAAGGCTCGTTGAGCATCGATCGATTTTCGCCAACCGCGAACGCCGTCATGATCGCCGTCATCGACAACACGATTTCATCGGAGACAGTCATGACGCGACCCCTGGACGGTATCCGCGTGCTGGAACTCGGCCAACTGATCGCCGGGCCGTTCGCGGGCCGGATGCTCGCCGAATTCGGCGCGGACGTGATCAAGGTCGAGCCGCCCGGCGTCGGCGACCCGCTGCGCAAATGGCGGCTGCTGCACGACGGCACGTCGGTCTGGTGGGCCGCGCAATCGCGCAACAAGACGTCGCTCACGCTCGACCTGCGCACGCCGGAAGGGCAGGACGTCGTGCGCCGCCTCGTCGCCGAGACCGACGTGCTGATCGAGAACTTCCGGCCCGGCACGCTCGAAGGGTGGGGGCTGGGCTGGGACACGCTGTCCGCGATCAACCCCGGGCTCGTGATGCTGCGCGTGTCGGGCTTTGGGCAGACCGGCCCGTATCGCGACCGGCCCGGCTTCGGCGTGATCGCCGAGGCAATGGGCGGCCTGCGCCATCTCACCGGCGAACCGGGCCGCACGCCGGTGCGCGTCGGCGTGTCGCTCGGCGATTCGCTGTCGGCGCTGCACGGCGTGATCGGCATCCTGCTCGCGCTGCGGCATCGCGAGCAGCAGGGCGGCAGCGGGCAGGTCGTCGACGTCGCGCTGTACGAATCCGTCTTCAACATGATGGAAAGCCTGCTGCCGGAATACTCGGCATTCGGCGCGGTGCGCGAGGCGGCCGGCAGCAGCCTGCCCGGCATCGCGCCGACCAACGCGTACCGTTGCCGCGACGGCAAGTACGCATTGATCGCCGGCAACGGCGACAGCATCTTCCGGCGCCTGATGGAGCTGATCGGGCGTCCCGACCTCGGCGGCGACCCCGCGCTCGCGCACAACGACGGGCGCGTCGCGCAGGTCGCGCGCATCGACGCGGCGATCGGCGAATGGAGCGCGCGGCACGACCTCGACGACGTGCTCGCCGCGCTGAACGACGCGCGCATCCCGTCCGGGCGCATCTACGACGTCGCGGACATCGCGGCCGATCCGCATTACCGCGCGCGCGACATGATCGTCGATGCCGCGCTGCCCGACGGCACGCCCGTGCTCGTGCCGGGCATCGTGCCGAAGCTCGGCGCGACGCCGGGGCGCATCGAGCGTCCCGCACCCGCGCTCGGCGCCGATACCGACGCGGTACTCGAATCGATCGGCATCGATGCCGCGACCCGCGACGCGTGGCGCACGCGCGGCGTGATCTGAACCGGCCAGCGGAGCGACGACATGAGCCAGCACCCCCAACGACTCTATATCCACGAAGTCGCGACACGCGACGGTTTCCAGAATGAAGCGGCGTTCGTCGACACCGACGACAAGATCGCGCTCGTCGACGCATTGAGCGCGTGCGGTTACGCGAAGATCGAGGTCACGTCGTTCACGTCGCCGAAGGCGATCCCCGCGCTGCGCGACGCGGAGGCCGTGATGCACGGCATCGTGCGCGCGCCGGGCGTCGTCTATACGGTGCTCGTGCCGAACGTGCGCGGCGCGCAGCGCGCGCTGTCGTGCGGCGTCGACGAGGTGAACCTCGTGATGTCGATGAGCGAGAGCCACAACCGCGCGAACCTGCGGATGACCCGCGAGCAGTCGTTCGCCCAGCTGCGCGACGTGATCGACGCGATGCGCGGCACTGGCGTCGCGATCAACGTGTCGCTGTCGACCGCGATGGGGTGTCCGATGGAAGGCGACGTGCGTGACGAAACCGTGCTCGCGTGGATGCAGCGCTTCGCGGATCTCGGCGTGCACGGCTTCACGCTGTGCGACACGACCGGCATGGCGTATCCGTCGCAGGTGCGCGCGTTGGCCGAACGCGCGCGCGAACGCTTCGGCGCGCTGCAGCTCACGCTGCATTTTCACAACACGCGCGGGATGGCGCTCGCGAACACGCTCGCCGCGCTCGACGCCGGCATCGACCGCTTCGATGCGTCGCTCGGCGGGCTCGGCGGCTGCCCGTACGCGCCGGGCGCGACCGGCAACGCATGCACCGAGGAGCTCGTGCACATGCTCGCGCTCGACGGCTACGATACCGGCATCGACCTCGCGGCCGTGCTCGACGCGGCCGCAAGGCTGCCTGGGCTGATCGGACATGACGTGCCGAGCCAGATCCTGAAGGCCGGGCGCCGCTCGGATCTGCATCCGGCGCCGCGCGCCGAAGCCGGCGACATGCCGGCGCAGCGGGCTTTCTTGTGAACAGTCGTCAACAGGAGCGAATCACATGGCGCTGATCGACCACCTCGACCACCTCGTCCTGACTTGCGTCGATCCGGAGCGGACGAAGCATTTCTATACGGAAGTGCTGCAGATGCAGCTCGAAACCTTCGGCGCGGGCCGGCTCGCGTTCCGCTTCGGCAACCAGAAGATCAACCTGCATGTGCGCGGCGCGGAGTTCGAGCCGAAGGCCCACGTGCCGGTGCCCGGCGCGCTCGACCTGTGCTTCATCGCGTCGGTGCCGCTCGACGATGTGATCGCGCATCTGCGACGCGTCGAATGGCCAATCGTCGAAGGGCCCGTCGAACGCACCGGGGCGACGCGGAAGATCCGGTCGGTGTACGTGCGCGACCCGGATCTGAACCTGATCGAGATCTCTGAATTGATTTGAGGGGCTCGTCGGGGCGCTTGGTCGAACCGCTTCGTCGTGCCGGTCCGCCCGTTTGCTCGCGCGCCGGCAGACGTGCCCACCGCGCGGCAGTCCTCCGCCGAAAGCGGACAGGCGCACGCCGCAGCCGCCGATTCCGGATAGCCGGCCCCGGTCGTGCTGCGGATAATGGTGCAACGGCGCCGGCTCGTCCGGCGCCTTCGCCGCGGGCACCGCGAATGTCCCGCATCATCTGCCTATCCGACCGGACACTTTCCGAATGACGATCCTCTATCGCGGCATGGACCGCGCGGCGCTCGACGCCGCCTACCTCAACACGAAGGCCGTTGCCGATTTCCCGGCCGTGCTCGCATCGTGCCAGGCACGCAGCAGGGCGCTTTACGACGCGACGCCCGGGCAGCGCGACCTGCGTTACGGTGAGCGCCCCGCGCAGCGCTTCGACTGGCTGCGCTGCGGCCGGCCCGACGCGCCGCTGTTCGTGTTCATTCACGGCGGCTACTGGCAGCACTGCGCGAAAGAGGATTTCGCGTACGCGGCCGCCGGGCCGCTTGCGCGCGGCTTCGACGTCGTGCTCGCTGAATACACGCTTGCCCCGGCCGCATCGATGACCGACATCGTTGGCGAGATCGGCGCGTTGCTCGACTACCTGTCGACCGATCCCGACGGCATCGGCACCGCACGGCGGCCGATCCACCTGAGCGGTCATTCGGCGGGCGGCCACCTGACGGCCGTGCATCGCGCACACCCGGCCGTCGTGTCGGCGCTCGCGATCAGCCCGCTCGTCGATCTCGAACCGATCTCGCTGTGCGTGCTTAACGACAGACTGCAGCTCACCGCGCGCGAAATCGCCGCGTACAGCCCGCTGCATCATATCGGGCCCGGCGCGCCGACCGTCGTCGCGGTCGGCGCGGCCGAGTTGCCGGAACTCGTGCGCCAGGCCCACGAATACGCGGACGCATGCGAGGCGGCCGGCGAGCGGACCGCGCGCGCGTGGGTGCGCGGCATGCAGCATTTCACGGTGCTGGACGACCTCGCGACGCCCGACAGCACGATGCTCGCAGCGTTGCAGGCGATCGCGCCGCGCTGAGCGCGACGTATTGCGCCGATTCGCACGAATCCGCACGGATTCGCCCCGAGTCACACCGGTTCGCACCGGTTCGCGCCGCGCGGGGCCGGGCGTATGATCGGCATCGGGCCAGTCCGGTGCCGTTCGTCCGCGCCGCATGGCTTTTCCCAGGACCTCATCATGGTGAACCCGCTTCATTTCGATCTGCAATCGCTGCGCGTGTTCGCGCTCGTCGCCGAGCACGGCAGCCTGACCAAGGCGGCCGAACACGGCCAGCTCACGCTGTCCGCGGTCAGCAAGCGGATCGCCGAGCTGGAGAGCGTGACCGGCAGCGCGCTGTTCCTGCGGCATGCGCGCGGCGTCGAGCTGACGCCCGCGGGCCGCGCCCTGCTCGAGCATGCGGCGAAGGTCATCGAGCAGGTCAACCGGATGGCGCACGAGATGAGCGACTACGTCGCCGGCGTGCGCGGTCACATTCACGTGTGGACCAACACGTCGGCCATCGTCCAGTTCCTGCCGGCCGATCTCGCCGCGTTCCTCACCGACAACCCCGGCATCAAGATCAGCCTCGAGGAGCGGCTGAGCCACGAGATCGTCGACGCGCTCGGCTCCGGCAAGGCCGATCTCGGCGTGTTCGCGGACAACGTGCCCGCACCCGGCATCGAACGGCGGCTGTACCGGCGCGACCAGCTCGTGCTGCTCGTGCCGCGCGGGCATCGATTCGCCGCGCACGACAGCATCCGCTTCGCGGATACGCTCGATGAAGACTACGTCGGCCTGAGCGACGGCAGCTCGCTGCTGGCGCGAATGACCGACGCCGCGTTCGCGGCCGAGCGCTCGCTGAAACTGCGCATCCAGGTATCGAATTTCGACGGCGTGAGCCGGATGATCGAGGCCGGCCTCGGGATCGGCGTGCTGCCGCGCGACGCGGTGACCGGCGAGCGCGCGGCGCGGCTCGGGGTCGTGAAGCTCGACGACGCGTGGGCGACGCGCACGCTGTGGGTCGGCGTGAAGGCCGGCACCGTGCTGACCACCGACATCGCGAGGCTGTTCGATTTCATGTCGGCACGCTGAACGAGCGGAACGCGCCGCACGCGAAGCCCCGAGGCACGCATGCGCACGCCCCGTGCATCGCATCGCGTCATACCGGGTTGATGTCGTCCTGGCTGCGCCGCGTGGTCAGCGGCCCGAGCACGCGCAACGTGACGGCGACGATGCCGAGCGCGACCGAGATCACGCCGAACATCGCACCCGCGCCGTGTGCGGCCAGCACCGGCAGCAGCACGAACGGCAGCGCGCCGCTGACGATGCGCGACAGTGCGTACGTGCTGCCGATCGCGGTCGACCGTACGCGCGCCGGGAAAATCTCCGCCTGGTACACGTGATAGGCGTTGCTGAACACGTTCGACGCGCAGGTCGTCAGAAAACCAAAGCAGACGATCAGCGCCGTATTGCCCGAATACGCGAAGCACCGCCCGAACGCGGCGATCGACAGGATCGACACGATCACGAGCGTGCGTCGCTCGATCCAGTTCAGCAGCGGAATCGACAGCAGCGAGCCGATCGGATAACCGATGAACGACAGCGCAATGAACAGCGTGCTGTCCGTCACGTCGAAACCGCGACTCTTGACGACCGTGCCCGCGAGCGTGCCGAAGCCGTAATAGCCGAAGCCCTGGAGCAGGTGGAACACCGCGAGCATCAGGTAGCGCGCGCGGTAGGGCCGGCGGCGCAGCAGCGCGATGCGCTCGCCGAGACTCAGCGGCCGCTGCGGTTCGACCGACGCCGCGAACTGCTCGGGCACGCGCACGCCGGCGCTCTGCGCGAAGCGCCGCGCCGCGGCATGCGCCTCCGCCGTGCGGCCCTGCGCGAGCAGCCAGCGCGGGCTCTCCGGCAGCCGGTGCTGGATCAACAGCACGTATACGGCACCCAGACTGCCGATCGCGAGAATGATGCGCCAGCCGGCCACGCCCGCGACGTGAAGCGGGTTCAGCCAGAGCGCGAGGAAACCGACCAGCGGCACCGCGACGTAAGAAGTCGTATAGGCCCAGGCGGCGAGCCGCCCGCGCTTTTCCTTCGGCAGGATTTCCGACAGGAAGCTGTCGGCGACCGGGTAGATTGCACCGACACCGATGCCCGTCAGGAACCGGCATGCCACCAGCATGTCGGCATTCACCGAGAACGCGCCGATCAGCGAAAACGCGCTGTACCAGACGAGCGTCATCAGGAACGCCTTGCGCCGTCCGATGCGGTCGGCGAGGCTGCCGAGACACATCGCGCCGACGAACATCCCGATGAATGCCGAGGCCAGCAGCAGCTTGAAATCGGCGCTTTGCCGGCTCAGCCCGTATTCGTTCTGCAACGCGGAACCGATCGTGCTGACGAGGAAGATCTCGTACATGTCGAAGAACAGCCCGATGCCGATCACCCAGACGACGAACCGGTGCAGCGCACCGACTGGCAGGTCGTCCATGAATTCGCCGAGCGTGATGGCGCGGGCGGGCTGGGCCGTCGCATCGGCGCCGGCCCGGGCCGCGGGCGGTACGGCGGACGCGGGTCCACCCGCGGTGCCGCCAAGGTCGAGGGATTGGCTGTTCATCGTGTCTCCTGATTATCGAATTGCCGTGGCGCGACGCCCGGCCGTTCGCGGCCGGCCCTGTGGGCCTGGTCGCACGACGCGACGCACGTGCCCGCAAAGCCCGTGAAAGGCCGGATGCGCGGGTGGCGCCGATCGTCCGAAACATGGTGGGCGAATTTGCGCGGCGCGATAATTGCGGATGCCTCAAGCATCCTTTCCTGCGCAGAAAGGCTGCGGAACGGCCGCGGGACGGGCGTCGGAAGGTGCGGCGGCCGCTGCGGGAGCCCAAGGGCAGGGAAAACATCGGTGGTATGGCGTGTGTCTGGCGCTCCGTGATGCCGTAGCGCGCGGTTCGGTATCGGCCAGGTTGGCTCGGCGTCGCACAACGGAGCTGCGGATTCGGTTTCCCGCGTTCGTCGGCGTCCGGCCATCGATCGGGTGCATCGGGCGCATAGGCCGCATAGGGCGCGTATTGTTGCCGCTCATGGCGACGCGCACGGATCGGAACGCCCGGCCGTCGCGGTCGCATCAGCATCAGCGCCAGCACCGGCATCAGCAGCGGCATTGACATCCGCACCGGCACTACCGCCAGCATCGCCCTCGGTGTCGCCCCATTCACTCCGGACCGTATCGGACGCAACAGCCTGCAACCTTGCCGCCAGGTCGGGCGCGATGCCGAGTTGCGCGGCCGCTTGCTCGCGCGGGCCGAAGGTTCGGACGTCGACGCCGGCGATCCGCTGGAACAGCACGAGCGCGCTCAGATAAGCGCCCGACACGCCCGGATGCAGATAATCGGGGCGCGAGATCGGCGGGTCGTTCCGCGCACGCATGCCGTACCACAGCAGCGGCGCGCCGGACCGCACATACGGGTCGGGATCGGCAACACCGGTCGCCCATGCACGCTGCCACGCGCGGCCGACCGGCGCGACCGCGGCGATCGACGGATCGGTGCGGCGTGCGCGATCGAATGCATTGCGATACGCGGCGACGATGTCGGCGAGACGCTCGACGTAGCGTGCGTGAAAACCGTCGCTGCCCGGCTCGCCCGCGAGCGCTTTCGCGAGATCGGCGCGCGGCCAGGTTTCATACAGATAGACACGCGCCTGCGGCGCCGCCGCACGAATGCCGCGCGCCAGCTTCGCGACGCTCGCACAGAAACCGGCCGGATCGCTCGCGCGGCTGTGCGTGAGCGCGAATGGCAGCGGCTTGGCGCTCAGTTCCTGCAGGACGACCGCATCCCACGTGGGCCGATCGATCACGTCCGATGCCACGCGGTCATGTTTCGCGAGACTCGTCGCCGACATCGCCTCGAGGTGAACGTCGTAGTCGAGCCCGGCTTCGACGGCAAGGCGCGCGAAGATACCCGGTATTCCGCCCCACGGGCCCGGCTCGCGTTCCGCGCGGGCATCGGTCCGCCCGAAGTTTTCGTCGACGACCTGCGCGGTGCCGGCGCCTCCCTGGCTACCGCTGCGCATTGCGCCGTACGAACGCACGGGCGCGTAACGGCCGTGTGTGAGGCTGTCGCCGACGAACAGGATGCGCCGCGGGGCGCGGACCGCCGGCGCGGGCGAGCCGCCCGGCACGTCCGCGGCAAACGCGGCCGTCGCCGGCCCGGCGATCAGCAACACGGCGATGCACGTCCGCGCGCAACGCGTGACCAGGCAAAGGAACGAGGGTACGGCAGGCATGTCGGTCATCTCGGGGTTCCGGAAGGACGCGTGGCCGCAGTATTTCACGAAGCGGCGCGACCGGGCATCTGCCGTTCGGCCGACTTGGAGGCGGTTTCCAGGTCCGCTATCCTGAGCGCTGGATTTCTGAACCCCGGCCCGCCGGCCGCCTCGCGTGCCACCCGCGGCACGCTTCCCGTTTGCGTTCGCGCCGCCCACAGGAGACGCACGACATGATTCCCTCGACCGACAACCGGACGCTGTTGCGCACGCTCGGCATCCGCACCCCGATCATCCAGGCGCCGATGGCCGGCGTCAGCACCCCCGCGCTGGCGGCAGCCGTGTCGAACGCGGGCGGGCTCGGCTCGCTCGGCGTCGGTGCGACGAACGCCGACGGCGCGCGCAAGATGATCCGCGACACGCGCGCGCTGACCGACCGGCCGTTCAACATCAACCTGTTCTGCCACCAGCCGGCCCGTGCCGACGCCGCCGTCGAACGCACGTGGCTCGACTGGCTCGCGCCCGCATTCCGCGAACACGGCGCGACGCCGCCGGCGTCGCTATCGGAGATCTATACGAGCTTCGTCGCGGACGATGCGATGCTCGCGATGCTGGTCGAAGAAAAACCGGCCGTCGTGAGCTTTCATTTCGGCTTGCCGTCCGACGAGGCAATCGCGATGTTGAAGCGCGCGGGCGTCACGCTGTTCGCGACCGCGACGAATCCCGACGAGGCCGGGCAGATCGCCTCGGCCGGCATCGATGCGATCGTCGCGCAGGGCATCGAGGCCGGCGGGCACCGTGGCGTGTTCGACTCGACGGCGCACGACGATCGGCTCGGCACGTTCGCGCTCACGCGCCTGATCGTGCGCGACTGCGCGCTGCCGGTGATCGCCGCCGGCGGCATCATGGACGGCGACGGCATCGCCGCGGCGCTCGCGCTCGGCGCGCAGGCCGCGCAGCTCGGCACCGCCTTCGTCGCGTGCCCGGAGACATCGATCGACGACGGCTATCGCCGCGCGATCCTCGGCGACGCGGCGCGCCGCACGACGTTCACGAGCGCGATCTCCGGCCGGCTCGCGCGCGGCATCGCGAACCGGCTGACCGCGCTCGGCGACGATCCGCGCGCACCGGCCACGCCGGCCTATCCGATCGCGTACGACGCCGGCAAGGCACTGCATGCGGCCGCGAAGGCAACAGGCGAGTTCGGCTACGGTGCGCAGTGGGCCGGGCAGGCGGCGCCCCTCGTCCGGTCGCTGCCCGCGGCCGAACTGTTCGCGACGCTCGAGCGCGAGACGCGAGCGGCCATCGCGCGGTTGCAGCACGTGCTGGACTGACTCCCGGGCCCACACCGCGCGCATCGGCGCCGGGCGAATGCGCCGCTATGCCACCGCAATGCGCAACGCGCGGCGCTGGCCACAAAATTGCAATGTTCTGTATCCGAGCGCCGCGCGGATACAACGCGATACAAAGCAAGGGCCCGGTCCCGCTATAAAGCAGACATGATCTCCTGAGGAGCACGACATGTCTGCAACATGGTTCAACGGATCCTGCCATTGCGGCGCCGTGAAATTCGAAGTCCGGACCGCGCTTGCACCGGCGGCCCGCTGCAACTGCAGCCTCTGCCGCCGTCGCGGCGCGCTGATGAGCCCGATGTTCGACGCAAGCGAACTGAAGATCGTCGCGGGCGAGAGCGCGTTGACCAGCTACCGGTTCAACACGCACACGGCCCACCACTTTTTCTGCAGCCGGTGCGGCATCTATCCGTTCCACCAGACTCGCAAGGATCCCGCGTGCTGGCGTGTCAATCTCGGCTGCCTCGAGGGTGTCGATCCGTACGCGCTCGACGCGACGGTCGCCGACGGTGCAAGCCTTTCGGTCGTGGAGGACGCATGAAACGCTGGCTGATGATCCTGCTGTTCGCCGCGGGCGGCCTCGCGACCGAAATCGCCCATCCGGTGCAGTGTTCGCTGCTGTCGATCAGCCGGCAACGGGTCGGCACCCGCAGGGGTCGGAACGACGGCCAAAGTTGAGCGCGGGCGGGCGCCGCGCGTATCGCATCCTGTTGATCGGAAACGATAATCATTCTTCCGATAAGATCGCACGCGATATATAATCGGTTCATCTGCGACACGATCCCGTGTCGAGGGAGGACGCTCATGAAACCGACCGACGCACCATCGCCCGCCACGCCGAAACTGTCCGAGTTCCTGTGCTTTGCGATCTACTCGACGAACCTCGCGTTCGGCAAGGCATACAAGCCGATCCTCGAGGAGCTTGGCCTCACGTACACGCAATACATCACGATTATTGCGCTGTGGGAGGAGGGCAACCAGACGGTGGGGCAGCTCGGCGAAAAGCTGTTCCTCGAATCGAACACGCTGACGCCGATCCTGAAGAAACTCGAGGCGATGGGCTATCTGGAGCGGCACCGCGATCCGTCGGACGAGCGCCAGGTGCTCGTGAGCCTGACGAAAAGCGGCCGCCGCGTGCGCGAGAAGGGGCTCGACATGGATCTCGTCGAAGCCACCGGGTTGAAGCCCGACGAATTCGCGAAGATGCAGAAGGCGATCGTCACGCTGCGCGGCAACCTGATCGATTCGATCGACGAATAGACACGAGCCCGCGGCGCACCTGCCGCCGGCCATTGCGGAAACTTCCGCGATTTCCACCATCTCCCCACACGTCCGGCGAGCGCGGCCGACGCACCGCCGCGACCACGTCGTTACGGCCGGCTCTCCGGCTGGCCCGTCCGGGTCTCGGCACGCTCCAGCACCAGCAAATGCATGTCGCGGCGCGTCACGAAGCCGAGTGCCCGATAGCGCTCGATCGCGACGTGATTCGACGTGAGCACGTGCAGGAACGGCGTTTCCGCCCGCGCACGGATGGTAGCGATCAATGACCGGATCAGTCCGGCAGCGAGGCCCTGGCCCCGAAACGCCGGATCCACGCACACGGCGCTGATCTCCGCATGGCCTCCGGCTCTGAGCCGTTGACCGGTCATCGCGACGAGCCGGTCATCCCTGCGCACACCGATATAGCCGCCGAATTCGATCGTGCGCGGGCCGAACGGGCCGGGTTCCGTCGCCGCGATCAGCGCGAGCATCTCCGGCACGTCGGCTTCGGTCAGCGGCACATGCTCCGAAGAATCGGCGTCGTCGAGCGTTCCCTCCCAGACCATCTGATGCAGCATCGCGCGCCGGACCACCGAAAGGCCGGCCGGCGTCGGAATCTCGTCCGGCGTAAACAGTGCGGCCGGCCCGTAGGCGTCGATCAATCCGCGCAACGCGTCGAACGCGGCCGGGCTGCGGTCGGCCATGCCGGCAAATGGCGCGAGCGCCGGCGGAAACCGCCGCGCACGCACATCGCCGAGCGCAAAACGGTGTTGCTCGCCGGCAAGCGCATGCCATACGGCGTTGTCGAGCGGATGCGATCCGCCTTCTTCGTGTCCCGCCGTTGCTTCCCGCATCACATGCTCCTTGATTGAACGCCGTCCGCCGCACAGCATAGACGCGATCGGTCACGCAGGGTGCAGGCAAACAAAAAGCGCACGCGATTACATCGCATGCGATTTATTTGACGGGCGGTATCGCCGATTTCGTCGTGACGTTCAATGAGCGAAATAGATCGAGCGCTCGGCCATGCGAATCGTGCTGCGACCGCCGGACTGCGTCGCGCCGTCGGCGTTGCTGCCATAACCGGCTGCCTGCGTGTCGGCCGCCGTCGCGCCGTTGTCGCGAACCCGCTTCAGCGCGGCCTGCAGGTTGTCCGGATAGTTCGGATCGTTCGGGCGATTCGGCAGATAGCCGGCCTGCTGGAGCGCGGCCAGCTCCGCCCGCACCTGCGCGCGCGTCACGGTGGTTTCGGCGGCGAAAACCGGTGCGGCAACGGAAGCCGACACGGCGACGAGCAGGGCTGCAATCAGTTGAGTCTTCATCATTCACCTCGATGGAAAAGAGCGTATTCAGGGTTGTCCGCGCACGCCGGCACGCGATGTCGGTCGCGGTTTCGTTCAATGGCCGAAGTAGATCGAACGCTCGGCGACACGCGTGACGGCACGGCTGCCCGACTGCGTGACGGCGGCGGCGTCGCTGCCATAACCGGACGTCGCCGTATCGGCCGCGACGGCGTCGTTCGCGTGGATACGCGTCAGCGCAGCCTGCAGGTCGTCCGGATAGTGCGGATCGTTCGCGCGGCCCGGCGCATAGCCGGCCTGCTGCAACTGGACGAGTTCGGCACGCACTTGTGCACGCGTCACGACGCCTTCACTGGCAAAGGCCGGAGCGGCAACAGCGGCGGACACGGCAACGAGAACGGCAGCGATCAGTTGGGTTTTCATCATTTACCTCGACAAGAATAGGGTGGGTAATTCGTGAAGGCGGCACGTTGCCGCCAGATGCAATGCATCAGACGATGCGGATCTCGACATCGATGTTGCCGCGCGTCGCCTTCGAATACGGGCAGGTCTGATGCGCGGTATCGACGATGTGCTGCACGACGTCGCGATCGAGCCCCGGCACGCTCACGTTCAGGCGAGCCTGCAGGAAGTACGCGTTGCCGCCCATGCCCAGGTCCACTTCGGTGTCCACCGCGAGATCGGCCGGCAGCGTCACCTTCGCCGCGCGCGCTGCAAGCTGCATCGCGCCGATGAAGCAGGCCGACCAGCCGGCCGCGAACAGTTGTTCCGGGTTGGTGCCGGTGCCGGCGCTGCCCGGCGACGACAGCTGGATGTCCAGGCGGCCGTCGGAACTGCGCGCCGCGCCGTCGCGGCCGCCGGAAGTCGTGTGCGTCTTGCCCGTGTACAGCACTTTTTCGATCTTGCTCATCATTCACTCCGTCAGGTTTGAAGGTCTTTTCAGATGCGATTCGATCGCATGCGATGCAGTTTCGTCGAGGCGCCGACTCACGTCAAGCGGATTCGATTAAATCGCGTGCGATATTTTGTATTTCAATGTATCTGAATCGTTTCGGGCCTTGCGGGGCAAGGCTTTTCGGCGATCAATCCCTTATATTGAAAAGGCGATGCGGAAGGGAAATTTCACGGCGGGCAGGGGCCGACGCCTGTCGGAATGTCCACTGTCACGGCAGCGGCAACCCCGTTATGCCGGACGGATTTCGGCGATCACGACCAGGATCACGGCCGCGTCGGCAGGCAACTGGCGCTGGGAAAAGGCCGAGCGAGCGTGTCCGGCCTTGTCGCCCAGCACCGCGGCGAACAGGTCGGAGGCACCGTCGATCACGGCCGGCTGGCCGTAGAAGCCGTCGGCCGACGCGACGTGGCCCTCGACCCGCACGATGTGATGCAGTCGGTCGAACCCGCCGAGGTGCTTGCCGATCTGCGCGAGCACATTCAGCGCCGCGAGCTGCGCCGCGTGCCGACCGTCATCGACGCTCAATTGTTCGCCGACGCGGCCCGTATAGGCCACCTTGCCGTCGGCGAGCGGCAGTTGCCCGGACACGAACAACAGGTTGCCGGCTTCGCTGACGGCCGTATAGCTGCCGAGCGGTTGCGGCGGTTCGGGTAGCGTGAAGCCGAGTCCGGCCAGTTTCTGTTCGATCGTCATCGCGTGCTCCTTCGGGGATGATTGACGGGTCTGTCAGTCACTCTAGTGAGGCGGTCGGCGCCGGTAAATATCGTTCGCGCAATTGATATGGCACACGATGTAACGAATCGCGCGCGGCATCGAACGACGCGAACGCGTGCCGGCGAAGCCGCGCGGTGCCGCCCGCCGTGTTCGCCGGTTCGCCGGTTCACTGGTTTGCCACCGGGGATTCATGCACACTCGTTGCTTCGCCGTCCCGCGACGCAAGCACCGGACACCGCAGGAGCCGCTTCATGCAACGAAAATTCGACGACCTCCTGCTCGGCAGCATCGAGCTGTTCTGCCTGGCAGCCGAACTCGGCAGCTTCACGCTCGCCGCGACGGCCGCGAGCGTCACGCCGGCCGCCGTCAGCCGGTCGGTCGCGCGGCTCGAGGAGCGTCTCGGTGTACGCCTGTTCGTCCGGACCACTCGGCAAATCCGCCTGACCGATTCCGGACGGCGCTACTTCGAACAATGCCGTGATGCGCTGTCTCAGCTCGTCGACGCGGAGCGCGAGGCAACGGGCCAGCAGGCAACGCCGGCGGGCGTGCTGCGCATCAGCATGCCGACGCCGTACGGACACTATCGGGTGCTGCCGCTGCTGCCCGCGTTTCGCGAGCGCTACCCGGACGTCCGCGTCGAAACGCACCTGAGCAACCGCAACATCGACTTCGCCGAGGAGGGTTTCGACCTTGTGATCCGCGGCCGCGCGCCGGCGGACTCGAGCCTCGTCGCGCGCAAGCTCGAGGACGCGGAACTCGTCGTCGTCGCGACGCCCGGCTACCTGAAGCGCGCCGGCGTGCCGCGCGCCGTCGACGATCTGCACGCGCACGAATGCATCCAGTTCGAGCTCCCGAGCAGCGGCCGGCCGATTCCGTGGCTGTTCAACGACGGTACGGCAGAAATCGAAATCGCGACGACCGGCGGCTACGGCACGTCGGGTGACGTCCTCGCAGGCGTCACGCTCGCGCGCAGCGGTGCGGGCCTGTTCCAGACCTACCGCTTCATCGTCGAACGGGATCTGCGGGAGGGCACGCTCGCGGAGGTGCTGTCCGGCCAGGGCGAGCGGTCGCGGCCGTTCATGCTGCTGTATCCGCATGCACGCTATCTGTCGTCGCGCGTGCGCGTCTTCGTCGACTTTCTCGTCGAACATCTGGAGCAGGCGCCCGACAGGCGGAAGCGCTAGTCGCGTGCGGCCGGTGCGCGGACGGCGCGGCTGGGCCGGTAGCGTGCCGGCTCGCGCCATCCGCACCGGCCGTTCTCACTACTTTGCCGCTCAGTGCCCGGCGCTCTGGCCGCCGTCCACGTGCAGGATCTCGCCGGTGACGAACGGCGCCGAATCGAGATACAGGATCGCGCCGACGATGTCGCTCATCTCGCCCATCCGGCCGACCGGATGCAGCGATGCGAGCGTTGCATGCGTGTCGGGCGCATGCATCGGCGAGTTGATGATGCCGGGCGACACCGCGTTCACGCGGATGCCGGCCTTCGCATACTCGATCGCGAGCGACTTCGTCGCCGCATTGAGCCCGCCTTTCGTCAGCGATGCGAGTGCCGACGGCACGTTGCTGTTCGCGTGGTCGACGAGGCTCGTCGTGATGCTGACCACGTGTCCGCCGCCGTGCCGCTGCATCGCCGCGATCGCGCGCTGCGTGACGTGGAAGAAGCCGTCCAGGTTCACGCGGGTGATGGCCGCATAGTCGTCCGCCGTGTATTGCGTGAACGGCTTCGCGATGAACACGCCGGCGTTGTTGACGAGCGTGTCGACCCGACCGAAGCGCTCGATTGCGGTGTCGACTACGCGCCGCGCAACCGCCGGATCGCCGATGTCGCCCGCGACCGTGACGAGATCGGGATCGTCCGACGGCCCGATCGAACGGGACGTCGCGACCACCCGATGACCCTGGGCGCGGAATGCGTTGACCGTTTCGGCACCGATGCCTTGCGATGCGCCGGTGACGATGATGACTTTGGACGTGCTCATGATATGCCTCGACAGGTGACTGGTTTTCGGCTTCAGTGCCGATCGGATCGATGAATCCGATGGACCAGACTCTAGGCGTGTCGGGCTGGAGTTCGAACACCCACCATGGAGCAACACTCTTGCGTCGCGGGAACAAATGCGGGGAGGGTGGGCGGCTGCCGCGGCGATCGGTGCGGCGCGGCGGTGTTGGCGCAGGTGGATCGACGTGATCGTCAACGAGCCGGCAATCGGGTGACGACGCGCGTCGAATCGTCGTGAATGCGGAGGTTTGCGCGGTCGAACACTGCGAACGCCGGGCGCTGGTTTGTTCGCAACACGGCGGGCACTTCGTCAATTTATCGTTGCTATCTGGATAACTTTTCTTATCACAATAGTTCGATTAATAAGACAAACTCACTCGTTCCAAATTGCGTCTGACGGGGGCTCCGGTCGCTGGGGGCGTGGAAGAACCGAATGCACGCAGTCAATCGGCGCGCTCACCGCGCATGCAGCACCGTCAATACCGATAGAGCGGGTCGCGCATGCGGTACAGCGCGGAGAGCGTTTGCGGGTAATCTCGCGACAATAACCGCGCTATCGGGAACCTCGCAGGCAGTCACCGGCACCTATACCTACGAGTCGGTGTTTAATCGCCCGACCACCTATACGGACGGGACGTTCCTGCGAGGTCACTCGCGTTCGTGTCGAACAGCACCAAGTTGCCATCTGGAGAGCCATGCCCGGCGAACGCGATGACCACCACGTCGTCTGCGCCCGCGGCAGCCAAGGGGCCGAGTGGCGCTTGAAGCTTCCGTGTGCGTCGCGACTTCGTCTACCAGCAGACGTGCGCTCAGGCCTTCGATCGTATGAAGTGGAGCCCGTGATGCCTTCGCCAGATCCGACTACAGAGGCGGTAGCGGCCGGCGAAACTTGTAACGGCCGCCTGCGTACGCTCAACCCTCGGACTACGACATTTCAACTTTGCCTAGATGCGACATTACAACTTTGCTCTTACAGATTTAATGTTGATAATTATGATTATGTCAAATATGAAATTGAGCCGAAAACATAGCTGATTCGAACGCAACCCAACCCGGCAACGCATGGATCGACAGCCCGCAACGCCCCCGACGGCGCCCGCCAGACGCCGTTCTCATTCATGCGACAAACCTCCCGCACCAACGCAATCAGGAAACCCACATCCCCTGCATCTTGTGCGAGAAATGCGCGCGCTCGGCCGTCTCCATCAGCGACAGGAATTCGTCCTGCGTCATGTGGATCAGCGCTTCGTGGTCGCCGGCCTCGAAATACACCTCGGGCTGCTGCGCGAGCTGTTCCTCGAGGAACGTCTTCATCCCGTACGCCATGCACACCGGCGGCAACGCGCCCAGGTCGCAATCCTTGAACAGTTCGCGCAGTTCCATTTCCCTGGCGAGCACGAGATGGCGGCCGGTCTTGACCCAGAGATCCGACAATCGCACCGCGTGCGACGTCGGCAGCACGGCGGCGACGTAGCCTTCGTCGTCCTCGAGCAGCACGGTTTTCGCGAGGCGATCGCCGGGGATATGCGCGGCGGCGGCCGTCTCCATGCTGGTATGGCTATACGGGTGGTACACGACTTCGTACCGCGATGACTTCTGGCGCAGGCAATCCTGCAGGGTGGCTGATACAGGCATGGCACACCTCGTCTGGGCGAATCGGGCGAACGGAGTTCGCTCCGGATTTGTTCAGCATAGGTCGCATTGCGGCCAATGGAAACGCCCTCCCGCGGCCCCCCGTACGGACGCCCCACACCGGGCTTCGGCCCCTTTTCCGATCACGCGACCGCCCTCGCCGGCATGTGAAATTCCGGCCCGGAATGCGCGTCCCATACGCTTGCGAAATTCACCTTGCCTGAAGACAAACCAGCGATGAACTGTCCGGCGCGATGACGCAAAATCATGCGACGGCGGATTCGTGCCAGACCGTTAGTTGCATTAAAAGGAAGGGGAACGAGATACCGAAATCATCCCCCGACAGCCGCCAGCGTTCGCCCCGACAAAGCCCGAACCGCGCCCTATACTGAGCCCAAGCGCCCGCCATCCCGCGGCGGCCGATTCCGGGAGCGACCATGCATTACCAGCTGATCTACGAACTCGTCGACGATTACCTGTCCCGTCGCGAGCAATACCGCGCCGAGCACCTCGCGCTTGCGAAGGCGGCAACCGAACGCGGCGAACTCATGCTCGCCGGCGCGTTGCAGGATCCGGCCGACCAGGCCGTGCTCGTGTTCGAAGGCGATTCGCCGGAAGTCGCCGAATCATTCGCGCGCGCCGATCCGTACGTGCAGAACGGCCTCGTCAAGTCGTGGCGCGTGCGGCCGTGGCGCGTCGTGGTCGGCAAGCACGCACCGCACTAGGCATCGCGGCTACAGCCACCCGGCCCGCTTGAAGCGCCACCACAGCGCGAGATCGGCCGCGACCATCACCGCGATGCAGCCGTAGAAGCCGTACTTGAGGTGCAGTTCGGGCATGTTCGCGAAGTTCATCCCGTAGATGCCGGCGATCATCGTCGGGATCGCGAACAGCGCGGCGAACGAGCCGAGCCGCTTGGTCACCTCGTTCTCGGCGAGCGAGATCATCCCGAGGTTGACCTGGATCGCGGTCACGACCATCTCGCGGCGCCCTTCGATCGTCTTCACGATCCGCTGCAGGTGGTCGTACACGTCGCGGAAGTAATGCTGCATGCCGCTACAGACCTGCGGAATGCGCCCGCCGGTGAGCTTCGCGAGCGGCTCCATCAGCGGCGCGGTGTGCTGGTACAGCATCACGAGCCGGCGTTTCAGCGAATAGAGGTCCTCGATGATCGCCCGCGACGATGCGAGCGAGGCCTTCGCGAAGATGCGATCCTCGAGTTCCTCCAGCTCGGTGCCGAGCGTCTCGAGGATCGGGAAATAGCGGTCGACGACCTGGTCCATCAACGCATAGAACACGAACGCCGAGCCTTCCTGCAGCAGATGCGGCTCGCGCTCGCAGCGCTTGCGCACCGCGCGGAAGTCCTGCTCGGTATGATTGCGGATCGACAGCACGTAGTTCGGGCCGACGAACACGTTCAGCTCGCCGACATTGAATTCGCCGTCTTCATCGAGCTCGACCGTATGCAGCACCGCGAACAGCGAATCGCCGTACTCCTCGATTTTCGGGCGTTGATGCCCCTTGCGGGCATCCTCCAGCGCGAGTTCGTGCAGCGCGAACTCCTCGCCCATCAGGTCGATCTCGTCCGGTGTCGGATCCTTCAGGGCGACCCACACGAAACACTCGGGCTTCGACACGTAGTCGCTGATGGCGTCGATATCGATATCGGCCAGTTTGCGGCCGTCCTGGTATGCAGCACAATTGATCAGCATGGTGTCTGTAATGTTGCGGTTTGCGCATCAGTTTACCGGTTTGACGCGCGGGCGGGCCCGGCTTGCGCGGCGCGCCGATATTGGTCATGATCGGGCTGCCTGCGCCGCGGCACGCGCGCGGCACCGCTTCGACAAACGCACGGCACGGCCGCGCGGCCCAACCATCAAGGAGACAGACCCATGTGGTATTTCTCGTGGATCCTCGGCATCGGCGTGGCGCTCGGCTTCGGCATCATCAACGTGATGTGGCTCGAGGCGGAAGTGTTCCCGCGCGAGGACAAGCGCACCGACGCTTCGCGCGCGGGCTCGGGGAGCCGGTATTCGTGACGCACCTGGTGTTCTTCTGCGGTCATGCCGGTACCGGCAAGACCACGCTCGCGAAGCGGCTGATCGGGCCGCTGATGCGCGTGACCGGCGAAGCCTTCTGCCTGCTCGACAAGGACACGCTCTACGGCCGCTACAGCTCGGCCGCGATGGGCGCCCTCACCTCCGATCCGAACGATCGCGACAGCCCGCTCTACCTGAAGCATCTGCGCGATCCCGAATATCAAGGCCTGCTCGACACGGCCCGCGAGAATCTCGCGCTCGGCATCGGCGCGCTCGTGGTCGGCCCGCTGTCGCGCGAAGTGCGTGACCGGCGCATCCTCGACCGCGCGTGGCTCGGCATCGGGCCGGAGATCGCGCTGACGGTCGTCTGGGTGCATACGGCGGAAGACGTCGCGCACCAGCGGATCGTCGCGCGCGGCAACCCGAACGACGCGTACAAGCTCGCGCACTGGGACGAATACCGGCAACGCCGCTTCGTGCCGACCGGCCATGAATGCGACGGCATCGTGATGTTCGACAACACCGCGCCGTCCGACGCGGACATCGATGCGCTGCTGTACCGCATCGTGCCTCCGGCGCCACAGGCAACGCTCGTCCCGCCGCTGCCGGCCTGAGCGGCCCGCCCCTTCCCGCTTCGATCAGTCTCAAAAAAAACGCCGGAAGCGCTGTTGCGCTCCCGGCGTTGCACGGCCCTCGTGCCGGAGATCCGTCAGGCGACTTCGTGCACGCGCTCCATCGTGCCGCCTTCGTACAGCTTGCCGAAGCGGTTCGACAGGAACGCCTTCAGCGACACTTTCTCCTGCGGAATGAAGCCGCTCTGCGGCAGCTTCTTTTCGCGGAACAGATCCAGCACCGCGCACATCGCGCCGGCCGTCGTGATCTGGATCGCGCTCATGTGCATCCCGCACACGTCCTTCGCGAAGATCTTGCGCGTGAACACGTCCTGCACGAGCTGGCCGTCCTTCACGCCCGTTACCGTGACGAACACGAGCACGACGTCCTGCTTCGTCGACGGCACCGCGCGGCGCATGATCGACTTCAGCGTGTCGCGGTCGCTCGACAGGCGCAGGTCCTCGAGCAGGAACTGCACGAGTTCGCGGTGGCCCGGATAGCGCACCGACTTGTAATCGAGCGTCTCGACCTTGCCCGACAGCGTCTCGCACAACGTGCCCAGGCCGCCCGACGTGTTGAACGCCTCGTATTCGGTGCCGTCGAGCGAGAAGTGCTCGAGGCCTTCGAGCGGCTGCACCCACTGCTTGCGGCCGTCGCGAATCGCTTCGCATGGCTGACAGTATTCGTTGATCAGGCCGTCGACGCTCCACGTCAGGTTGTACTTCAGCGCGTTGGTCGGATACTCGGGCAGCGCGCCGACGCGCATCTTCACGTCGCGCACTTCGCTGAAGCCGTTCACGAGTTCGTGCGCGGCGATGCCGATGAAGCCCGGTGCGAGCCCGCACTGCGGCATGAACGCACGGTCCGAACCGTCGGCGAGTTCGCGGATTGCGTGGGTGGCGCGCACGTCCTCGGTCAGGTCGAAGTAATGGACGCCGGCCGCCTTGGCCGCCGCGGCGACGTTGACCGCGAGGTAGTACGGCAGCGCGTTGACGAGCGCATCGAAGCCCTTCACGGCTTCACGGATCGCATTGGCGTCGGCCGAATCGACGCGTTGCGTCGCGATGCCTTCACGCGACAGCTTGGCGAGCGCATCCGCATCTCGGTCGAACGCGACGACTTCGTAGTCGCCCGTTTCACGCAGCATGTGAGCAATGGTGTGGCCGATCAGACCTGCGCCGACGATGGCGATTTTCATGCGCTTATCTCCTGATGATGGGTTTGGTGTTGGTGTACGGCGTCGAGCCATGAACACAGTTTAGGGACGCGCAAAATCAGTTCCAAGACGAAGAATGATGCGAAACGACGGGTAAATTCGACGAAATGACGAAACATTTCGTCACAACGACCAAAACATCTAAAAATCGCATATATGACGCGTCGCAAACGGGCCGCGATCGACGCGTCTGGACGGACGGGGAGAAACGAGTAAATCGGGACAGGCGCAGGGGAAGGAATCGTTACGCGCGGCGGGCCGGCATTCGACCCGACGACCCTCACGTGACGATGCACGAGGCAACGCCCCGCCCTGCGGCGAACGCCAACGGCCGGGGTTCAAGGAACGGTAAAGGAGGAACAGCCTGCGCGACGATGCGCGAGAACGCCGTGCCCTCCGGCGAACGCAAACGGCGGGGGTTCAAGGAAAGGTAAAGGAGGAACAACCGGCGCGGCGAATCGCGCCGCGGCGTCAAGCACGACGCCGCATGCGGCGCATCATCCGCCGATCGTGCCGCGATCGATCTTGCGCGACAGAATGATCGACGTCGTCGTGCGCTCGACGCCCTCGAGCGTGCCGATCTGGTCGAGCAGGTCGTTGAGCCGCTCCGGCGAATCGGCACGCAGCCACGCGACATAGTCGTATTCGCCGCTCACCGCGCACAGCAGCTGCACTTCGGGCATCAGGTCGAGTCTGCGCAAGACGTCCTTGCCGAACTTCGGCGTGAGGATGATGCCGACATACGCATAAATGCTCGCATCGAGCACATCCTGTCCGAGCCGCACGCTGTACCCGGCGATCACGTTCGTGCGCTCGAGCCGCGCGATGCGCGCGACGACCGTCGTGCGGGCGACGTCGAGCTGCCGCGCGAGATCGGCAACGCTTGCGCGCGCATCGGCTTGCAGCAGCGCAACGAGTTGCCGGTCGAGGTCGTCGAGTTGGTCGAGGCGAGGTGGACGCATTGAGGCTGGGCCGGCGGGCAGCGCGCCGGCGAAATGGAACGTGACGCGATGATAGCGCCGAACGCCGGTGCGCCCAAACCGCGCCGCACGCCATCGCTGGTTCATGCGTTCGAACCGCGCTCCTCGCTCTCGTGAGACGCCCGGCGTGCCGACACACGCATAATCGAACGCCATCGCACGCCTATCGTCCGCCGCCCGTCCGCCATGCCCGCTCCCCTTCGATTTCGATTCGTTTCGGATGTAAGCAAGTGTCGCTTTCACCGCCGCGTGACACGCAACGTGCTACTAATAGCAGGCGACGCGAGATGCGTGCTCGCGGCACAGGCCGCGGCGCCCGCTCGCACGACACCACCCCGGAGAGCCAACCATGAAGAAAATCTCGCTCACCCTCGCGATGCTCGCCGTTGCAGCAGGCGCATTCGCGCAAACGCCGCCGCAACCGCAAACGCCCGCCTCGGCAGCGGCCGCGTCCGCGCCGAGCGCCGAACAGCGCGCGGCCCGCCACGAAGCGCGCATCGAGCAGCGCATCAAGTACCTGCACGATCAGCTGAAGATCACGTCGGCGCAGGAGTCGCAATGGAAGACGTTCGCCGACACGATGCGCGAGAACGGTGAAACGATGGGTCACCTGTATCGCGCACGGATGGAAAACCACAACGTGTCCGCGGTCGACGACATGAAGCAGTACGCGGAGCTCGCGCAGGCGAACGCGGACGGCGCGAAGAAGCTCGCCGACGCATTCGCGCCGCTCTACCAGAGCTTCCCGGCCGAACAGAAGGCGCTGGCCGACACGACGTTCCGCAGCTGGCTGCACCATGGCGGCGAACGCCGCGGCTCGGGCAAGGGCAAAAAGGAAGGCAAGGCAGCCGCCGCGCCGGCCGCCAGCGCGCCCGCGCAACCCTGACGTCCACCTCGCCGGCGCCGCGTTGCCCGGACGGGCGAACGGCGTCGCGCATCCCGCGGGAATTCGGCGCGTCACACGGCGCGCCGAATTCGGGATAAGCTCCCGGCTTTTCCCGCACTTCCCCCGCCATGCTCGAACTCAAGCACATCGATCTGCGTACCGACCCGCAGGCCCGTCACGTCGTCAAGGACGAAACCGTCACGGTCGCGTTCGCGGATGCCGACGGCGAACTGATGAGCCTCGAAGGCCCGAACCGCTATGTCGCGGGCGACGCACTGATCACCGGCTCGACCGGCGACCGCTGGGTCGTGTCGCGCGCACGCTTCGACGCAAAATATCTGCCCGCCGACCCGGCGCTCGCGCACGGCACGCCGGGCGCGTACCGCAACCGGCCTGCCGTCGTGCTCGCCCGCCGCATGGACGAGCCGTTCACGATCGCCCGCTCGGAAAACGGCGACACGCTGCGCGGCGTCGCCGGCGACTGGGTGATGCAGTATGCGCCCGGCGACTACGGTGTCGTGCAGGCGCAGCGTTTCGCGCAGGTCTACCGCGACGCCTGACGCACCGCAGCGGCGTGACGCCGGCATCGCGCCGGCGCGCGCTCACGTTCAAGCGAAGTCTTCGTCGAGTTCGAGTTCCGCGTCACGCTCGACGGCCTCGCCGGCCGCGTGGCGCTCTTCCAGCGAGCCCAGCATCGCTTCCGTGTACGCATGCAGCACCGCATGACTGCGGGCGCGCTGCATCGGCTTCAGCGCCAGATAGCGCGCAAGCGCCGGCGGCACGATGCGAATGTCGAGCGTCATCCGTTTCGGCGTCGAGCCGAAACGCATCGCCAGCCAGTGCACGGACAGGAACCGCCCGCGCTCGTCACTGCTTTCGGCAAAGCGCGTCTGCTCCGGGAAGAGATCGCAGATCACTCGTGCGAGCGCGTCGAATTCGCTGCTCTGGCACTCGATCAGATAGTCGTCCATTCCGTCCTCCCGTCAAGCCGCCGCACGCGGCGACCGGCCTGCCTTCACGAGCACGGCGATCAGGATCGCAGCGAGCACGACATACACGGCCTCGAGCGATCCGGCCGGCAGCACACGTACCTGATACAGCAGCGCCGGCGCGACCGCCAGCGCATGCAGCACGATCGCGAGCGGCAGCACGCCCGCGCGGCCGGCGCGCACGCCGCGCCACACCAGCACGGACAGCGCGAGCTGCACCACGAACGCCGCACAGCGCTCGAGCAGCAACAGCAGGATCGACTGTGCCGACAGCGTGGCCAGCATCACGTGCAGCCGCACGACGGTATCGCCGGGGAGATCCGCGAGCTGCGTCTCGAGCTGCCCGCGGCTCGCGAGCCAAGCGAGATACGACCATTGGCCCCATACGAGCACGCCGACGAACCACGCTTCGGCGCCGGCATGGCCGATCCCGTAGCCGATGCCGCGCCCGTCGCCGGCCGACGCGCCGTAGCGGTGGTTCAGGATCCGCATCCCGAGATAGCGGCCGACTTCCTCGAACACGGCGGTTGCGAGCGCGCTGTACGCGACGAACGCGAGCGGCTGCGTGAGCCAGCCGCCGGCGGGTGTCTGGCTCAGCACGAGGCCATGAAACGCGCGTTCGACGATCATCGCGAACAGCGTGAAGACGGCGACGCCGACGATCGTGTCGCGGCGGTCGAGCGCAAGCGGCTTGCGCAGGATACGGAAGAGAACGAACGGCAGTAGCGCGATGATCAGCGTGGCGGCGATCAGCACCGCCAGCGTGACGGGGGCGACAATCATGAATTTCCTTGTTCGGGGCAGCGCACCTGGCGCGCTGCGTGCCCCGAATGATACTCAGCTTGCGGTCGACGCGCGCGCAATCAGCTCGCCGGGCAGCATCGCGACGCGCACGTCGCCGGCCGCGCCGTCGATGCGCTCGTGCACGAATTCGACGGCCTTGTAGCCAATCTCGTAGGTCGGCTGGCGGATCGTCGTGATGCCGATCAGTTCGGCCCATTCCGGATCGTCGATCGACAGCAGCGCGGCTTTTTCCTGCCACGCGGCGCCGAAACGCGCGCGCAGATGGCGCGCGATCGCGAGCGCGACTGGCGCGTTCGCGGCGAACAGCGCCGCACGCACGCCGCGTCGCGTCGCGTCGTCAAGGCGCGCGTCGAGGTCGGCGAGCGCCGCGGCAGCCGCCGCAGGCTCGTTCAGATCGAGCACGACCGTCGGCGGCACCGGCAGCCCGCGCGCGCCGAGCGCCGCGCGGAACGCGGCCTCGCGCAGGCGCCGCGAACTGACGCGCTCGAACGGCTGCACGACGAAATGGATCGCATCGAAGCCGCGCGCGACCAGGTGCGCGAGCGCCATCTCGATCGCATCGGTGTTGTCGAGCCCGATCAGGTCGGCCTCGAAACCCTCCACCGTCCGGTCGACGAGCACCGCCGGGATGCCGGCGCCGCGCAGCGGGCGCAGCACGTCTTCCTCGGCGCCGAGCGCGTTGACGATCAGCCCCTCGACCCGGTAGGTCGTGAGCAGCTGCAGGAAGCGCCGCTCCATCTCGACTTCGTTCGCCGCGTGACAGATGAGCGGCATGTAGCCGAGCGCGTGGCACGCGGCCTCGACGCCCTGCAGCACTTCGATCGTGTATGGATTGGTCAGGTCGGCCGCGAGCATGCCGAGCAGCCGGTTGCGGCCGCGCTTCAGCCCGCGCGCCATCTGGTTCGGCCGGTAGTTCAGGCGCGCGATCGCCGTCTCGATCCGCTGGCGCAGATCGGCGGACAGCACGTGCGTCTCGCCGTTCAGATAGCGCGAAACGCTGGTCTTGCCCGTGCCGGCTTCGCGTGCGACGTCGCTGATCGTCGCGGGACGTTGCGTGGAAGGTTGCGAATCGCTCAAGTCGTGCCTCGCGACGTACGATCCGCGCCGCTTCGTGTGCGGACGGACCTTTGTTGTTGGAAACGAAAGCCACCGGGCGGACGCCGCCGATCCCCTGCTGCGCGCTCGCCCGAAGCGGGCGCACTCGCGCCCGCCCCGGTCGCCTGGCACGCACGGCGATCGGCCGCACCCGACCTGGCACGGATGCCCGTCGTCGAACGCTGCCGGCCGCGCGGCCGCGTCATCGATGCAACGAGCGGGCGATCATAACGCAGCCTGCCCTCCCGCACCAAGACCATCGACTCTAACCGCGCCTGCGGCCCCGCCGGCCGGCCAGCGCCGCTCAAGCGCGCGCGAGCGCGTCGGGATTGACGAGATTCGTGCGCAGCGTGCCGGCCAGCGCGCCGACCAGGTTTTCCGCGGCGCAGCGCGCCATCGCATGGCGCGTCTCGTGCGTCGCCGAGCCGATATGCGGCAGCGCGACCACGTTGTTCATCCGCAGCAGCGGCGAATCCGCCGGCAACGGCTCCTTCTCGAACACGTCGAGCCCCGCGCCGCGGATGGTGCCCGCGCGCAGCGCGTCGATCAGCGCGGCCTCGTCGACCACCGGCCCGCGCGACGCGTTGATCAGGATCGCGCCGCGCTTCATCTTCGTGAATTCGGCCGCACCGATCAGGTGATGCGTTTCGGGCGACAGCGGCACCTGCAGGCACACGAAATCCGACTGCGCGAGCAGCTCGTCGAGCGTCACGCGGCGCGCGCCGTACTGCGTCTCGGCTTCGGCGTGCGCGGAACGGTTCGTGTACAGCACCTGCATCCGGAAACCGAGCGCCGCGCGGCGCGCGACGGCACCGCCGATCCGCCCGAGCCCGACGATGCCGAGCGTCTTGCCCTGCACGTCGGTGCCGTACAGATCGGGACCGATGCTGCGATGCCAGCGGCCGGCCTTCACCCACTCGGCCAGTTCGACCACGCGCCGCGCGGACGCCAGGATCAGCGAGAACACGGTGTCGGCGGTCGATTCGGTCAGCACGTCGGGCGTATGCGCGAGCACGATCCCGCGCCGCGTGAGATCCGCGACGTCGAAGTTGTCGTAGCCGACCGAAATCGTCGACCAGGCCTTCAGCTTCGGCGCGCGATCGAGCATCTGCGGCGTGACCTTCAGGCTCGCGCCGATCGCGCCGTGCGCGTCGCCCAACGCATCGGCGAGCGCGGCGGGGCCGTCGGCCTGCACGACGTCCGCATGCTCGCGCAGGTACGCGAGAACATCATCGGGCAACGGCTTGTACGCGACGATACGAGGCTTCATCGTTTTCATTTTCCTTGCAGCGGCGTCGCGAGCGGATGCGCATCGCGCGCCTGGGGTTTGACGGACAGCGTGAGGATCACCGCGGCGACGAGCGCGGCGCTCATGAACGCATACGACGCGACGGGCGACCCGGTCGCACCGTTCAGGTAGCCGACGAAATACGAGCCGACGAACGAGCCGAGCGCACCCATGCTGTTGATCAGCGCCATCGCGCCACCGGCGACGTTCTTCGGCAGCAGTTCCGGGACGATCGCGAAGAACGGGCCGTACGGCGCGTACATCGCGGCGCCCGCGACGACGAGGAGTGCATACGAGATCCAGAAATGCGACGAGCCGAGCGCATACGACGCGGCGAACGCGGCCGCCCCGATCAGCAGGAACGGCCATACGAAGCCGCGGCGCGAACCGACCTTGTCGGACGCCCACGACGCGACCAGCATCGCGATCGTCGCCGCGAGGTACGGCAGCGCCGACAGCCAGCCGGTCGCGACCATCCCGAGCTCGGAGCCGTTCTTGACGATCGACGGCAGCCACAGCACGAAGCCGTACACGCCGATGCTCCAGCAGAAGTATTGCGCACACAGCTTGATCACGGCCGGCGAACGGAACGCCTCGCCGTAATTGCGCACCGGCTTGATCGCCGCCTGCTCGGCCGCGAGCGCGGCGTCGAGGTCGCGCTTTTCCTGCGCGGTGAGCCACGGCGAATCGGCCGGCTTGTCCTGCACGAGGAACCACCAGCACACGGCCCAGATCACGGCCGGCACGCCTTCGGCGATGAACATGTGGCGCCAGCCGAATTCGTGCACCAGATAACCCGACACGATCGACATCCACAGCACGGTGACGGGGTTGCCGAGGATCAGGAACGTGTTCGCGCGCGAGCGCTCGCTCTTCGTGAACCAGTTGCTGATGTAGATCAGCATCGCCGGCATCACGGCCGCCTCGACCACCCCGAGCACGAAGCGGATCACCATCAGCGACGGGATGTCGGCGACCACGCCCGTGAGCGCCGCGCAAGCGCCCCACAGCACGAGGCTGACGAACACGAGCTTCTTGACGCTGCGGCGCTCCGCATAGATCGCGCCCGGAATCTGGAAGAAGAAGTAGCCGAGGAAGAACAGCGCACCGATCAGCGACGACAGGCCCTTGCTGATCCCGAGGTCCTGGTTGATGCCGGCCGCCGCCGCGAACCCGTAGTTCGCGCGATCGAGGTAGGCAAGGCTGTAGGTGATGAAGACGATCGGCATGATCGTCCACCAGCGTCGGACTGCGAGATTGGCTGCCATCAGAATGTCTCCTAGATAGGTTGGAGTGGCGAGTCGCCGCCTGGCTCCGCTCCCGTCCTGTCGGGAATCGACCGGCCTCGGCGTCTGGTCGCCTCGTCCGGCCTCATGCAAAACCGTGCGTGAAGCACGAAATGGGTCCGCGGATTGTGCCGTGTCCGGCCTCTCATTGCGCGGTGACGGTTTCCTCTAAGCGATCGGCGCGATTGCTGACGTTTTCGAGCTGATCGAGTGCCGCACGGGTCGGCAGGCCTTCCGAATCGCCGATCACCTGAATCGCGAGCGCGCCGATGCGGTTGCCGCGCGCGACCGCCTGCTCGACGGAGCGCCCTTCCAGCAGCGCGCTGACCACGCCGACCGCGAAGCCGTCGCCGGCGCCGACCGTGTCGACCACCTTCGCGACGCGCTCGCCCGCCACCGTGCCCGCGCGGCCGTCGGCCGTGCGGAAATACGCGCCTTCGGGGCCCAGCTTGATCACCACGCCGCGCGCGCCGCGTGCCAGATAGAAGCCCGCGATGTCGGCCGGCGTGTCGTGACCGGTGAGCTGCCGCCCTTCGGCGAGCCCCGGCAGCACCCAGTCCGCGAGCGTCGCGAGCGCGTTCAGCGTCTTCGCCATCACGTCCGCGGACGGCCACAGGGTCGGGCGCAGGTTCGGGTCGAACGAAATCGTCTTGCCGGCCGCGCGCATCTCGCGCGCCAGCTGGAACGCAAGCTCGCACGACGTCGCGGAGATCGCCGGCGCGACGCCCGTCAGGTGCAGGTGCCGTGCGCCGAGCACGTAATCGGCGACGTAGTCGTCGCACGACAGGTGGCTCGCGGCCGAGCCCTTGCGGAAATATTCGACGGTCGGGTCGCTGCCGTCGTCGTTGCGCGACTTCAGCTGGAAGCCGGTCGGATAGCGCGGATCGACGGTCACGCACGACGCGTCGATGCCTTCGCGCGCGAGCGTGTCGAGCACGTAGGTGCCGAACGAATCGCGGCCGACCCGGCTCATCCAGCCGACCCGGAAGCCGAGCCGCGACAGGCCGATCGCGACGTTCAGGTCCGCGCCCGCGATCCGCTTCGTGAATTGCGCGGCGTGCGCGAGGTGGCACGGCTCGGCGGCGACGAACATCGCCATCGCTTCGCCGTAGGTCACGACATCGAGTGCTGCTTTCATGAGTGAATTCCTCCGTATCCTTCCGGCGTCACGCGGCGGCGAGCCACGCGACGCGCCGCCCGGCATCGCCCGCCAGGTCGGCCGCATCGAACGGGAACTCGATCCCGCGCGGCACCGCTTGCGGCAGGACCGCGAGCACGCCCGTGACGAGCGGATCGCCCGGCGCGGGCGCCACCGCGAAGCGGCGCGCGCCGTCGCCCGCGACCGCCTTGCAATGAATGTATTCCACATGCGGCGCGAGCGCGTGCGCGCACGCGAGCGGCGCTTCGCCCGGCCACTGCCAGTTGCCGATGTCGAACGTCATGCCGAGTGCATCCGGCGTGCCGGCCTCGGTGAGCGCATCGAACAGCCCGCGAAACTGCGCGAGCGCACCGCCGATCGGCAGCTGGCCGTTCTCGACTACCACGCGGGCACGCCCGCCGCGCGACAGCGCAACGATCTGCGCCGCATGCGCGTCGCCGGCAAAGCCGCCGAGCTGGAACTTGACGAAGCGCGCGCCGAGCGCATCGGCTTCCACAAGCGTGTCGCGCAGCGCGTCGGCGTCGAGCGCGCCGGCTTCCGTGTACAACGTGGCCGGCGTCGAATAGACCGACCACAGCCCGTGTGCGGAAAGTGCCGTGCCGAGTTCGGCCAGCGCGGCGGGCGTCGCGTCGTCGTCGGATGCGAACAGCTCGCGGCGCACTTCGAAGCCGGTCGCGCCGGATGCCGCCGCGGTCGCGAGAAATGCCCGGTGGCCCTCCTGGCGCACGCGGTCCATCCCGAATGCGCTCGCCACGATCACGATGTCTGCCATTTCTGCCCTTTTTTTCCCGGAATGGAACCGGTTCCATTTGCTTGAGACGGATGGTGCGCTTCGGTGCTGGTGCGCACCATAGAGGAAATCCCTAAGGCTGGCCGCCGCGCGAATCCGCGCCCGCGCAGCTGCATCCGGCATTCCCGGCAAGGGTTCGGCTGCTTATTGGGCGTCGTGCGTGAGGCTCATCTCGAGGAACCGGGCGGCTACGCGCGACGGCGCGGCGCCGTGCGGCACCAGGATCGAGAAATGGCGCGTGAGCGGCGCGGGGGCCAGTGAACGCGGCACGAGCGCCGCCTGCTCGTGACGCAATGACATCGCCGACACGAACCCGACGCCCATCCCCGCACGCACGGCCTCCTTCACGGCCTCGACGCCCGCGATCTCGAACGCGACGCACATCGGCGCGCCGCCGTGCGCGAACGCGCGTTCGACGAGCTGCCGCACACCGGAGCCCTCCTCGCGCAACACGAGCGGATGCGCGGCGAGTGCGTCGAGCGTGACGCCGGCTTCGTACTCCGGCGCAGCGAGCGGATGCCCGGCCGGCACGACCGCGACGATCTCGTCCTCGTGCCACGCATGCACGGCGGTGCCGGGCGGCAGCGCCTCGCCGGGCGGCCCTTCGATCATCGCGATGTCGAGCGACGCGAGCGCGGCGACCACGTCGGCCGTATTGCCGCTCATCGTGTGGATCGTCACCCGCGGCACGCGCGGCTGAAACGCCGCGATCAGGTACGGCAGCAGGTAGCTGGCCGGCGTCGTGCTCGCCCCGATCCGCAGCGTGCCGGCGTCGAGCCCGCGCACCGCGTCGCGAAACGCGCGCGCCTGCGCGAACGTGTCGCGCTGCGCCTTCGCGTACTCCGCGAGCTGTTCGCCGACGGGCGTGAGGCGGATGCCGCGACCGTCCCGCTGGTACAGCAGCTCGCCGAACTCGTCCTGCAGCAGGCGCAGCTGGCCCGACACGGCCGGCTGCGACAGATGCAGCGCCACGGCAGCACGGCTGATGTTCAGATGTTCGGCGACGGCCGCGAACGTTATCAGTTGATCCGGGGTCATGGGAGCGAATTATCGGATTTCCGGATAGTCTACGTCACAAATCACAATTTTTCATATCGATATATCCAAATTAGGATTAAGCCATCGCAACCTGTTTCGCCACGGTGCCCTTCATGTCCACTGCTCCGACTCCCCCTCTCAGCCACGCCGCGCCGTCGATGCGCGGCCAGTTGAACGGCGTGCTGTTCGTCGCGCTGTTCGCCGCCGCCGTCACGAGCCTGTCGGAACTGCCGGCGATCGCCGGGCTCGGCCTGTCGCCGCTGATCGTCGGGATCGTCGCCGGCGCGCTGTACGGCAACGCGCTGCGCGACGGCATGCCCGCGAGCTGGGCGGCCGGCGTCAATTTTTCCGCGCGCAAGCTGCTGCGCATCGCGGTCGCGTTCTTCGGCTTGCGCGTGAGCCTGCAGGAAATCGCGCAGGTCGGCCTGCCGGGCCTGACGGTCTCGGTGCTGGTCGTCGTCAGCACGCTCGTGATCGGCACCTGGGTCGGCATGAAGGTGATGAAGCTCGATCGCGACGCGGCGCTGCTGACCGCCGCCGGCAGCGCGATCTGCGGGGCGGCCGCCGTGCTCGCGTTCGAGTCGACGCTGCAGTCGAAGCCGCACCAGAGCGCGATGGCCGTGGGCAGCGTGGTGCTGTTCGGCACGCTGTCGATGTTCCTGTACCCGCTCGCGTATCACGCCGGCCTGCTCGGTCTCGACCCGACCGGCCTCGGCCTGTTCTTCGGCGGCACGATCCACGAGGTCGCGCAGGTGGTCGGCGCGGCGAGCGACATCAGCCCGCAGGTCACGCACGTCGCGACCATCGTGAAGATGACCCGCGTGATGCTGCTGGTGCCGGTGCTGCTCGCGCTCGGCTGGTGGCTCGCCCGCTCCGCCCGCTCGGCCAGCGCGAGCGCCGACGGCGCGCACGGCAAGCGCAAGGTGGCGGTGCCGTGGTTCGCGCTCGGCTTCCTCGGCTTCGTGATCGTCAATTCGCTGAACGTGCTGCCCGCCGACGTCACGCATACGCTGAACCTGCTCGACACCTTCGCGCTGACCATGGCGATGACCGCGCTCGGCATCGAGACCCGCGTGTCGCAGATCCGCGAGGCCGGCCCCCGCGCCCTCACCACCGGCCTGATCCTGTACGTCTGGCTGATCGCCGGCGGCTACGGGATCACCTGGGCCGTGCAGCGCTGCGTTGGCTGAGCCGAACGTCCACGATGCGACGCGCGCCGCGCCCGACGGGAAGGTCCCGCGGGCGCGGCGCAGTGCTATGCTTCGCGTCGTTTTCCTTCGTCCTCTTCATCAATCTCTTTCAGCCGTGCTCTCGTTCCTGCTGAAGCTGCGCACTCGCGCCCAGACGCTGTTCCGCCTGTCGGACGCCCATACGATGCTGATCTGGTCGGCCGTCGTCGGCGTCGGCGGCGCCTTCGCCACCATGACGTTCCGCGAAGGCATCGACCTGATGCAGCACCTGATCTCCGGGCACAGCGGCAGCTTCGTGCAGATGGCGAGAAGCCTGCCGTGGTACGTGCGCTTCTGGATGCCGGCCGCGGGCGGCTTCCTGGCCGGCTGCGTGCTGCTGCTCGCGACGCGCGGCGACAGCAAGGCCGCCAAGACCGACTACATGGAAGCCGTCGCGCTCGGCGACGGCGTCGTGCCGGTGCGCCAGAGCCTATGGCGCAGCGTGTCGTCGCTGCTGACGATCGGCAGCGGCGGCTCGATCGGCCGCGAAGGCCCGATGGTGCAGCTCGCGGCGCTGGCCGCGTCGCTGGTCGGCCGCTTCGTGCACTTCGACCCGCCGCGCCTGCGCCTGCTCGTCGCCTGCGGCGCGGCGGCCGGTATCACGTCCGCGTACAACGCGCCGATCGCCGGCGCGTTCTTCATCTCCGAAATCGTGCTCGGCACGATCGCGATGGAGAGCTTCGGGCCGATGGTCGTCGCGTCCGTCGTCGCGAACATCGTAATGCGGGAATTCGCCGGCTACCGGCCGCCGTACGAGATGCCGGTGTTCCCGGCCGTGACGGGCCCCGAGGTGCTGCTGTTCGTCGTGCTCGGCGCGCTGTGCGGCGTGCTCGCGCCGCAGTTCCTGCATCTGCTCGATGCGTCGAAGAACCAGTTCAAGCGGCTGCCCGTGCCGCTGCCGGTGCGGCTCGCACTCGGCGGCCTGGTGGTCGGCGTGATCTCGGTGTGGATTCCGGACGTGTGGGGCAACGGCTACAGCGTCGTGAACCACATCCTGCATGCGCCGTGGACCTGGCAGGCGCTCGTCGCGGTGCTGGTGTTCAAGGTGATCGCGACCGCCGCGACGGCCGGCTCGGGCGCGGTCGGCGGCGTGTTCACGCCGACGCTGTTCGTCGGCGCCGTGTTCGGCTCGCTGTTCGGCCTCGCGATGAACGCGCTGTGGCCGGGCCACACGTCCGCGTACTTCGCGTATGCGATGGTCGGGATGGGCGCGTTCATGGCCGGCGCCACGCAGGCGCCGCTGATGGCGATCCTGATGATCTTCGAGATGACGCTGAGCTACCAGGTCGTGCTGCCGCTGCTGGTGTCGTGCGTGTTCGCGTATTTCGTCGCGCGCGCGACCGGCACGACGTCGATGTACGAGATCACGCTGCGCCACCACCAGGACGCGCAAGAACGGCTGCGGCTGCGCACCACGCAGATGCGCGAACTGATCCAGCCCGCGCAGACGGTCGTGCCGCTCGCCGCGAGCGTCGCCGACATGACGCGCGTGTTTCTCGAATATCCGGTGAAGTATCTGTACGTGACCGACGACGCCGGGCGCTTTCGCGGCGCGGTCGCATTGAAGGACATCACGTCCGACCTGCTCGACAAGCGCGACACGACCGACAAGACGGCCGCGCACTACGCGCACACGCCGTTTCCGCTGCTCACGCCCGACATGCCGCTCGCGACCGCGCTCGAACGCTTCATGGCGTTCCAGGGCGAACGGCTGCCGGTGATCGAAAGCGAAGCCGAGCCGACGCTCGCGGGAGTCGTCTACAAGACGTCGCTGCTCGACGCGTACCGCCGGATGACCGGCGAGCGCTGACGTACACGGTGCGCGGCGCCCGGTGCGGCAGCGCCGCATCCCCGATCGCCGCACCGCCCGCCGCCCGAGCGTTCAGCCCGGCACGCGCCCCAGCACGACCCGTGCGAAGAACCCCGCCAGCACGGCTTCGGCCGCGTCGGCCGACACGTGCTGCGGATCGGCCGTGTAATACGACTGCACGCCGTCGCACAGGCACATCAGCCCGAATGCGAGCGTATCGGCCGGCAGCAGCAGCGGCGTGCCCGCGCGCTCGGCGAAGCGCTGGATGAACTCGGCCATCTGCAGCCGCTTGCCGTGCAGGAACTGGTTGAAGCGCACGCGAAACTTCGCGTCGCGCGCCGCCTGCAGCTTCGCCTCGCCCCACAGCAGCGAATACTCGTCGTCGCGAAACAGCGTGCTGTAGTACGCGAGCGCCGTCGACTCCATCTGCTCGCGCGACCCGCCTTCCTCGAAGATCGCCTCGAAATCGGCCCGCACCGAATCATGGTCGCGCTCGAGCAGCTCGAGCAGCAGCTCCGACTTGCTGCGGAAATTCGAGTAGAACGCGCCGCGCGTATAGCCGGCGGCAGCCGCGATGTCCTCGACGCTCGCGGCGACATAGCCTTTCTTCAGAAAAATCCGGTGCGCGGCTTTCAGCAGACGCTCGCGCGTCTGGTCCCGGCTCTGCTCGCGAGTTAAGCGCTGTGGTTTCATGGCGCGCAGTCTAGCATCAACCCCCATTCGAATTCATCTTTGCATTCAGATACAGGCGTGTATTAGAATTCGCCGCAGTTTCCGGACGACTTCGTTCGGCACTGTCCGTGCGCCCACCCGGCGCCACTCGGGGCAAGCGCCCGCCGCGCTTGCCGGCTTCGTTCCGCTCTCACCTGATCTGGGGGTTTCGTGAATCGCTCCGGTTCCCGCGCCGTGCTGCTGATCGGCACCGCGCTCGTCCTTGCCGCCTGTCACCCGAAGGAAGCCGCGCCGCCCGCGCCGCGCCCGGTCGTCGCGTTGCCCGCGCGCGCCGACGGCGCCGCGGTCGCGACCACGCTGCCCGGCGAGATCCAGCCCCGTTATGCGACGCCGCTGTCGTTCCGCATCGCCGGCAAGATCATCGAGCGCAAGGTGCGGCTCGGCGATACGGTCAAGGCCGGCCAGGTCGTCGCGCTGCTCGATCCGTCCGACGTCGAGAAGAACGCCGCGAGTGCGCAGGCGCAGTTCGATGCCGCGACGCACAGCCTCGCATTCGCGAAGCAGCAGCTCGAGCGCGACCGCGCGCAGGCGCGCGAGAACCTGATCGCGACCGCGCAGCTCGAACAGACCCAGAACAGCTACACGTCGGCGCTCGCGCAGCGCGACCAGGCGCAGCAGCAGCTCGCGCTCGCGAAGAACCAGCTCCGCTATGCGACGCTCGTCGCCGATCACGCGGGCACCATCACCGCGGAACAGGCCGACACCGGCCAGAACGTCTCGGCCGGCCAGGCCGTCTACCAGCTTGCGTGGTCGGGCGACGTCGACGTCGTCAGCGACGTGCCCGAGGCCGCGCTCGCGTCCCTCACGCCCGGCCATGCGGCGAGCGTCACGCTGCCGTCGCTGCCGGGCCGCGAGTTCGCCGCGAAGGTGCGCGAGATCGCGCCGGCCGCCGATCCGCAGAGCCGCACCTATCGCGTGAAGCTCACGCTCGCCGCGCCCGATCCGGCCGTGCGCCTCGGGATGACCACGAACGTCGCGTTCGACGGCGCACCGGTTGCCGGCAACGCGCCGAGCATCACGCTGCCCGCGACCGCGCTGTTCCACGACGGCCCGCATCCGGCCGTGTGGGTCGTGCGCGCCAAGGACGACACGCTCGAACTGCGCCGCGTCGAGGTCGCGCGCTTCAACGAACGCACCGTCACCGTGTCGCAGGGGCTACAGCCCGGCGAACGCGTCGTGCTGCAGGGCGTGCATACGGTCAGCGCGGGCGAGAAGGTGCGGCCGGTCGCGCCGCTGCACTCGCAGGACTTCGCGTCATGAGCGGCCCCCGCGAAGAAGGCCGCTTCAACCTGTCGGCATGGGCGCTGCGCCACCAGGCGCTGGTCGTCTACCTGATCGCGCTCGCGACGCTCGCGGGCGTCCTCGCGTACACGCGGCTCGCGCAATCCGAAGATCCGCCGTTCACGTTCCGCGTGATGGTGATCCGCACGTTCTGGCCCGGCGCGAGCGCGCGGCAGGTGCAGGAACAGGTGACCGACCGGATCGGCCGCAAGCTGCAGGAAACGCCGGCCATCGACTTCCTGCGCAGCTATTCGCGGCCCGGCGAATCGCTGATCTTCTTCACGATGAAGGACGCGGCGCCCGTGAAGGACGTGCCCGAGACCTGGTACCAGATCCGCAAGAAGGTCGGCGACATCGGCTATACGCTGCCGCCCGGCGTGCAGGGCCCGTTCTTCAACGACGAGTTCGGCGACGTCTACACCAACATCTGGACGCTCGAAGGCGACGGCTTCACGCCCGCGCAGCTCCACGACTATGCGGACCAGCTGCGCACCGTGCTGTTGCGCGTGCCGGGCGTCGGCAAGGTCGACTACTTCGGCGACCCCGACCAGCGGATCTTCATCGAGGCCGACAACACGCAGCTCACGCGTCTCGGCATCTCGCCGCAGCAGCTCGGCCAGGCCATCAACGCGCAGAACGACATCTCGTCGGCCGGCGTGCTGACGACCGCCGACGATCGCGTGTTCGTGCGGCCGAGCGGCCAGTTCGACAACGTCGCGGCGATCGCCGACACGCTGATCCGGATCAACGGCCGCACGTTCCGGCTCGGCGATCTCGCGACCGTGAAGCGCGGCTACGACGATCCGGTCGTCACGCAGATGCGCGCAAACGGTCATGCCGTGCTCGGCATCGGCGTGACGATGCAGCCGGGCGGCGACGTGATCCGGCTCGGCAAGGCGCTCGATGCCGAATCGAAGGACCTGCAGGCGCAGTTGCCGGCGGGCCTCAAGCTGACGCTGGTGTCGAGCATGCCGCACGCGGTCGCGCATTCGGTCGACGATTTCCTGGAAGCCGTCGCCGAAGCCGTCGCGATCGTGCTGGTCGTGAGCCTCGTGTCGCTCGGCCTGCGCACCGGGATGGTCGTCGTGATCTCGATTCCGGTCGTGCTCGCCGTGACCGCCCTCTTCATGTACCTGTTCGACATCGGGCTGCACAAGGTGTCGCTCGGCACGCTGGTGCTCGCGCTCGGGCTGCTCGTCGACGACGCGATCATCGCGGTCGAGATGATGGCCGTGAAGCTCGAGCAGGGCTACAGCCGCGCGCGGGCCGCCGCGTTCGCGTACACGAGCACCGCGTTCCCGATGCTGACGGGCACGCTCGTCACGGTGTCGGGCTTCCTGCCGATCGCCCTCGCGAAGTCGAGCACCGGCGAGTACACGCGCTCGATCTTCGAGGTGTCGGCGATCGCGCTGATCGCGTCGTGGTTCGCGGCCGTCGTGCTGATCCCGCTGCTCGGCTATCACCTGCTGCCCGAGCGCAAGAAGCACGCGCACGAAGCCCACCTGCCGGACGATCACGAGCACGACATCTACGACACGCGTTTCTACCAGCGGCTGCGCGGCTGGGTCGACTGGTGCATCGAGCGGCGCTTCGTCGTGCTGCTGATCACCGGCGCGCTGTTCGTCGTCGCGCTGATGGGCTTCTCGCTCGTGCCGCAGCAGTTCTTCCCGAGCTCGGATCGCCCCGAGCTGCTCGTGGACGTGCGATTGCCCGAAGGCGCGTCGTTCGCGGCGACGCTGCGCGAGACCGAGCGCCTCGAGAAAGTACTCGACAAGCGGCCCGAGATCGATCATTCGGTGAACTTCGTCGGCAGCGGCGCGCCGCGCTTCTACCTGCCGCTCGACCAGCAGCTGCAGGTGCCGAACTTCGCGCAGTTCGTCGTCACCGCGAAATCGGTCAAGGATCGCGAGAAGCTCGCCACCTGGCTCGAAACCACGCTGCGCGACCAGTTCCCGGCCGTGCGCTGGCGCCTGTCGCGGCTCGAGAACGGCCCGCCCGTCGGCTACCCCGTGCAGTTCCGCGTGAGCGGCGACGACATCGCGACGGTGCGCTCGATCGCCGAGAAGGTCGCGGCGACGATGCGCGGCGACGCGCGCGCGGTGAACGTGCAGTTCGACTGGGACGAGCCGGCCGAGCGCTCGGTGCGCTTCGAGCTCGACCAGAAGAAGGCGCGCGAGCTGAACGTGACGTCGCAGGACGTGTCGAGCTTCCTCGCGATGACGCTGTCCGGCACGACCGTCACGCAGTATCGCGAACGCGACAAGCTGATCGCGGTCGACCTGCGCGCCCCGCGTGCGGACCGCGTCGACCCGGCGAAGCTCGCGGGCCTCGCGCTGCCGACGCCGAACGGCCCCGTGCCGCTCGGCTCGCTCGGCCGCTTCACGCCGGCACTCGAATACGGCGTGGTGTGGGAGCGCGACCGGCAGCCGACGATCACCGTGCAGTCCGACGTACGCGCGGGCGCCCAGGGCATCGACGTCACGCATGCGATCGACGGCAAGCTGAATCCGTTGCGCGCGCAACTGCCGGTCGGCTACCAGATCAACATCGGCGGATCGGTCGAGGAAAGCGCGAAAGCGCAGTCATCGATCAACGCGCAGATGCCGCTGATGGCGATCGCCGTGTTCACGCTGCTGATGATCCAGCTGCAGAGCTTCTCGCGCGTGCTGATGGTCGTGCTGACCGCGCCGCTCGGGCTGATCGGCGTGGTCGGCACGCTGCTGCTGTTCGGCCAGCCGTTCGGCTTCGTCGCGATGCTCGGCGTGATCGCGATGTTCGGGATCATCATGCGCAACTCGGTGATTCTCGTCGACCAGATCGAGCAGGACATCGCGGCCGGCCACGGACGCCTCGACGCGATCGTCGGCGCGACCGTGCGGCGCTTCCGTCCGATCACGCTGACGGCCGCGGCCGCCGTGCTCGCGCTGATCCCGCTGTTGCGCTCGAACTTCTTCGGGCCGATGGCGACCGCGCTGATGGGCGGGATCACGAGCGCGACCGTGCTGACGCTGTTCTACCTGCCCGCGCTGTACGCCGCGTGGTTCCGCGTGAAGCGCGACGAACGCGACCCGCACGAACCGCCGCACGACGGCACGCCTGCCGCGCCGTCGGGAGTCTGACCATGGAACTGTCGATGAACCTGAAAACGAAGGCCGCGCGGGCGCTCGCGGCCGCGAGCCTCGTCGGGCCGCTGGCCGGCTGCGCGTGGTTCGCGCCGAGCGGCGAGCCGCCCGCGATGCCGTCGCCCGCGCATTACGGCGCGACGCCGCAATTGCAGCAGACCGTCGCCGCGCAAGGTGTCGCGCAGCAGTTCGAGGTCGGCGCGCAGCCGGTGCCCGACTGGTGGAAAGAGTACCGTTCCGATGCGCTGAACGCGCTCGTCGACGAAGGGCTGCGCAACAGCCCGACGCTCGGCGCGGCGTCGCATTCGCTGGATGCCGCGCGCGAGCAGCTGCGCGGGCAGATCGGCAGCTCGATGCTGCCGTCGATCGACGCGGGCGCCCAGGCCACGCGCCAGCGCGCGCTCGGGGTGCCGATTCCCGCGCTCGGCGCGCCGACGCTGCTGTACGACACGTTCGTCGGGCAATTGCAGGCGAGCTACACGGTCGATCTGTTCGGCGTGTCGCGCTTCGCGAACCGCGCGCTCGCGAAACGCGTCGACGTCAGTGCATTCCAGCTCGAATCCGCACGGCGCGCGCTGGCCGCGAACATCGTCACCGCGTCGATCACCGTGGCGGTGCTCAACGCGCAGATCGAGACGACCGAGCGGCTCGTCGCGCTCGCGAACGATCAGGCGCACGACGCCGAACGCCGCCATGCGCTTGGTTCGGCATCGCGCAGCGACGCGCTGACTGCACGGCAAAGCGCCGACACGTTCGCGGCGAGCCTGCCCGCATTGCGCCAGCAACGCGACTCGGCCCGCCATGCGCTCGCGGTGCTGGTCGGCCGCACGCCCGACCGGCCGCCGGCCGATCTCGCGCTCGCCGATCTGCACCTGCCCGAGCAGGTGCCCGTCGTCGTGCCGTCGGATCTGCTGCAAAGCCGTCCGGACATCCAGGCCGCCGACGCCGGGCTGAAGGCCGCCGCGGCCGAAGTCGGCCTCGCGACCGCGCAGATGTTCCCGCAGCTGTCGCTGTCGGCGGCGATGGGCAAAGGCGGCTTCAGCTGGCCGACGATGCTGTCGGGCGCCGGCTCGATATGGAACGTCGGCGCGTCGCTGAGCCAGCCGATCTTCCACGGCGGTGCGCTGCTCGCCCAGCGCCGCGCGGCGAAGGCGACCTACGAGGCCGCGGTCGACCAGTACAAGCAGGCCGTGCTCGGCGCGTTCCAGAATGTGGCCGATTCGCTCGCGGCGCTCGAGCACGATGCCGAGGCGCTCGACGCGTCGTCGCACGCCGCGCTTTCCGCCCGCGGCGCGTACGACGACGCGGCCGCCCGCGTGCGGCTCGGCGCGCTGCCGCCGTCGGCCGCGCGTGCCAGCGAACTGCAGTACCGCAATGCGCGGCTCGACGAGCTTCGCGCGACCGGCGCACGGTTCGCGGATACCGCGCGGCTTTACCAGGCGATGGGCACGCCGCCGGTCGGCGGCGTCGGCAAGGACGGGAAAGCCGGGAAAGCCGACCCGGCCGGCAATCCTGGCAACGCGGCTCACGACACCCCCGACGCCCACGCGCGCACGGCCGCGCCCGACGCGCCGCCTTCGCCGCCGTCACTGCAATAACGCGCGGTTTCTCCTTCAGGCGCACGGCGCGCGGGGCCCTCCCGCGCGCCGATCCGCGATCTTCCGCTTGACCCTCACGTAGCGTAACGTTCGAGACTCCAGTGTGCGCACCGAACGGAGGAACGAATGCGACTGAAAGTGGGAGAACTGGCGAAACGCAGCGGGCTGACCGTCCGCACGCTTCATCACTATCACGCAATCGGTCTGCTGACGCCGTCGGCGCGCGCCGACAACGGCTACCGGCTGTACGACCGCCACGACATCACCCGGCTCCACCAGATCCAGGCGTTGCGTCGCTTCGGACTGTCGCTCGCCGAAATCGGCGATCACCTGAACCAGCCCGGTACCACCCCGCTCGTCGATCTCGTCGCCAGGCAGATCGCGCTGCTCGACCGTCAGCTCGCGCAGACCGCGCAGCTGCGCGAGCGCCTCGTGAGCCTGCACGCGCAGCTCGCGGCGGGCACGGAGCCGGAACTGGCCGATTGGCTCACCACACTGGAGTTGATGACCGTGTACGACAAATATTTCTCCGAGGAAGAACTCGCTCGCATGCCGATGTACCAGAAGAGCCAGGCTGGCGACGCGGAATGGATCTCGCTCGTCGGCGAGGTCCGTGCGCTGTACGACGCGGGCGTGCCGCCCGAGGACGAGCGCGTGCGTGCGCTCGCCGCGCGCTGGATGGCGCTGCTCGTGCGCGACACGAACAACGACCCGCGGCTGCTCGCGAAGCTGAACCTGATGCACGAACGGGAACCGGCGATGCAATCGAAGATCGGCATTTCGACCGCGCTGCGCGACTATGTGGTGCGCGCGACGGCGGAGACGAAAATGCGCATTTTCGAGAAGTATCTCGCGCCGGACGAGATCCGCTTCATGCGCGCGCACTACGGCGAACGCGCGCTGGAATGGCCGCAACTGATGGCCGACGTGCGCGATGCGATCGACGCGGGTGCGACGCCCGATTCGCCGCAAGGCCGCGCGCTCGCGCAGCGCTGGCTCGATCTGTTCTGCAGCTACGCGGGCCACGATCCGGCCACGCACGCCAAATTTCGCCATGCGCTGATGAACGAGCCGGCGCTGACGAAGGATTCGTGGACCGACGACACGCTGCTCGGTTTCGTGCGCGACGCGATGGCGCAGCTTGTGCCTGCGCGCTGAGCTTGTTGAGCGCATGAAGGTGCGGGCAGCAGGCGGGTTTCCCGCATGCCGCCCGCCCGTATCGCCCACAACGGCCCGGCGGCCGCCTACTCGTACTCGCGCCTGCTGATCGCGCGCCAGTGCTTCGTCATGTAGCGCAGGAACACCGGCTGGGCCTTCAGGTCCACATTTGGCACCGGCGCCGCGCCGCCGTCCACGAGCTTGCCCTTGACCGTGACGGCTTCCTCGCCGCGCAACACGTATTTCGTGCCGGCGTCGATCAGGAAGTACTTGACCTGGTCGGCGCTGACGTCGCCGCGGCAGCCGATCCTGTAGGCGAACAGGAACTGCTTGCGGCCATTGCCGAGCAGGTCGCGCATCTCGATCGACGCGGGCACGACGTCGAGGATCACGTCGACCGGGCATGCCTTCACGTAGTCGCGCACGGTCCAGTCGGGCCGGCCGTCGAGCGTCGCCGACACCTTGAGCCCGACGTCGTCGCCGGCCGTGGTTCGGGCAAGCGTCACCGCATGCGCGCCGGCCGCATCGGTCCACGTGTAGTCGGCGGCCCGGGCCGGATCAGCCAGCGCGGCGGCAGCAAGCAACAGGCAACGCGGAAGGAAACGTCTTTTCATCGGCGATGGCAGTGGAATCGAACGCGCCATTATCGACAAAGCCGCGTGCGGCCACCAGCGTCACACCCCCGCTCAGCGCTCGCGCGAGCCGAGGCCGAGCGCCCTCATCCGCCGGTACAGCGTCCGTTCGCTCATCCCGACGTGCTCGGCAAGCGCCTTGCGCGTGCCGTCGAACGTGCGCGCGATGCGCACGAGCTCCGCGTCCGACAGGCCGCGCACGTGCGCGTCACGCTCGTGCGGCGCCGCTGCCGCCGCGACGAGTTCGGCCGGCAGGTGCTCGACCCGGATCGTGCCGTCGTCCGCGAACAGGCACGCGCGTTCGAGCACATTGCGCAGCTCGCGGATGTTGCCGGGCCATGCATACGCATCGAGACACGCGCGTGCGCGCTCGGTCAGCACAAATGGCCGGGCCGCGAACGGCCGGGCGCTCGCATCGCCCGCGTTGCCGCGCGCGTTCGCGATGCGGCGCAGGATCGATTCGGCCAGCAGCGCGACGTCGCCCTGCCGTTCGCGCAGCGCCGGCAGCGGAATCGGAAACGCGTTGATCCGGTAGTAGAGGTCCTGCCGGAACCGCCCGTCGTCGATCATCTCGCGCAGCGGCTTGTGCGTGGCCGCGACGAGCCGGAAATCGGCGCGCAGCGCCTCGACGCCACCAACGCGCCGGAACGTCCCCGACTCGATCAGCCGCAGCAGCTTCACCTGCATCGGCAGCGGCACGTCGCCGATTTCGTCGAGAAACAGCGTGCCGCCCTGCGCGGTCTCGACGAGGCCCGGCTTGCGCTGGTTCGCGCCGGTAAACGCGCCCTTCTCGTAGCCGAACAGCTCGCTCTCGAACAGCGTCTCGGCGATGCCCGAACAATCGACGACCACGAACGGCCCCATCGCCCGCGCGCTCGCCTCGTGCAGCGCCCGCGCGAACAGCTCCTTGCCGGTACCCGATTCACCGAGCAGCAGCACGGGCAGCATCGACGGCGCGACGCGCTGCAGCGCGCCGAGCGCCGCATTGAACGCGTCGGCGCCGCCGACGAGCCCTTCCGCGCTGGGCTGCGCGGACGCGCTGCGCACCGTCGTCAGCCGCTCGACGTACGCGATCACGCCGCCGTGCGCGTCGAAGATCGGCCGCAATTCCACGTCGACGTGCTCGGGGCCGCGCGGCGTATGGTGAATGTGCAGCACGCGGTTCAGGCTGCGCGACTCGAGCGCCTGCTTCATCGGGCAATGCTCGCCGGCCTGGTCGCACGGCACGTCGTAGTGATGCGACACCTGGAAGCAGTGCCGGCCGACGTGCTCGACGCCCGCCACGCCGAACTGGCGCCGGTACGCATCGTTCGCCGCGAGGATGCGGTAGTCGGGATCGAGGACGATCATCGGCTGCGGATCCTGTTCCAGATACGCGACGAGTGCGCGCACGTCGGGCATGACGGCGGGCGACGGCGCGGGAACGATCGGAATGGTGTCGTGCGGATTCATGGGCAGGCGAGAGAACGGATGGCCGAGCGAACTGCCAGACCGACTGCCAATTCTGCCACGACACTGCCAGACATGGCAGTCTGCGCCGGCGGCCATTCGCCGGCCGTGCCCGCGACGCATCGCGATCGCGCCGAAAATCCGAACCAAATCAAGCACCTGCCGGATCGCCCAGCCTCGAGGCGCGGATTGGCACGCTTCTTGAACATGGGATTGCCGATTGCCTATGCAGAACCCGATCGAGGACATCCCGTGAGCCATGCCCCCATGCTGTCGGTCGAAGGCTTTTTCGACCCGGCGACCCACACCGTCAGCTATCTGCTGCTCGAGACCGAGAGCCGCGCGTGCGCGCTGATCGACAGCGTGCTCGACTACGACCCGAAGTCCGGACGCACGCGCACCGCCAGCGCCGACCGGCTGATCGCCCGCGTCGCCGAACTCGGCGCGACGGTGCACTGGCTGCTGGAAACGCACGTGCACGCCGACCACCTGTCGGCCGCGCCGTACCTGAAGGCGCACGTCGGCGGCCGGATCGCGATCGGCTCGCACGTGCGCCGCGTGCAGCACGTGTTCGGCACGCTGTTCAACGCCGGCCCCGGCTTCGCGCAGGACGGCAGCCAGTTCGATCGCCTGCTCGACGACGGCGACACGCTCGCGCTCGGCGCGCTGACGATCCGCGCGCTGCATACGCCGGGCCATACGCCCGCCTGCCTGACGTACTGCGTCGACGATGCGACGCAGCGCGCGGCGTTCATCGGCGACACGCTGTTCATGCCCGACTACGGCACCGCCCGCTGCGACTTCCCCGGCGGCGACGCACGCACGCTGTACCGCTCGATCGCGCGCGTGCTGAGCCTGCCGCCCGACACGCGCCTGTACCTGTGCCACGACTACCAGCCAGGCGGCCGCGACGTGCAGTTCGTGACGACGGTCGCGGAGCAGCGCCGCGCGAACGTGCACGTGAAGGACGGCGTGACCGAGGACGATTTCGTCGCCATGCGCACCGCGCGCGACGCGACGCTCGACATGCCGGTGCTGATGCTGCCGTCCGTGCAGGTCAACATGCGCGCCGGCCACCTGCCCGAGCCCGAAAACAATGGCGTGCGCTACCTGAAGATCCCGCTCGACGCGATCTGAGCCGCCGCCGACCGGAGAACCCCGACATGACCATCCGCCCGCTGACCGACCTCGTGTCGGTCTCGCCCCAGATCGCCGCGACCGACCTGCCCGCGCTGCACGCGGCGGGCATCCGCGCGATCGTCTGCAACCGTCCGGACGGCGAAGGCGCCGACCAGCCGACCGTCGCCGAGATCCGCGCCGCCGCCGCGCCGCTCGGCATCGCCGTGCGTTATCTGCCCGTCGATACCGGCAAGGTCACCGACGAGCAGGCCGCGCAGTTCGGCGCGCTCGTCGCGACGCTTGCGGGCCCCGTCCTCGCGTACTGCCGCAGCGGCATGCGCTCGGCGACGCTGTGGGCGCTGTCGCAGGCTGGCCGGCGGCCGGCCGCAGACATCGTCGCGCTCGCCGCCGCGGCCGGCTACGACCTCGGCGCGCTCGCACCGCGTCTTGCGCAAGGCGTCGCGCCCGGCGGCGATCAGGCCGCACCGGCCGTCGATGCGCGGCACGACATCGTGATCGTCGGCGCGGGCGCGGCCGGCGTCGCGGTCGCGTCGAGCCTGCTCGCGCGCGACGCGTCGCTCGATATCGCGGTGATCGACCCGGCCGATACCCACTATTACCAGCCGGGCTGGACGATGGTCGGCGCGGGTGTGTTCCGGCCCGACACGACCGCGCGCCGGATGGCCGACCTGCTGCCGCGCGGCGTGAAATGGATCCAGGCGGCGGTCGCCGGCTTCGAACCCGACGCGCACGCGGTCGTGCTCGACGGCTGCCGGCGCATCGGCTACCGCAGGCTGGTCGTGTGCCCGGGGCTCAAGCTCGACTGGCACGCGATCGACGGCCTCGCGCAGACACTCGGCCGCAACGGCGTCACGTCGAACTATCGCTACGATCTCGCGCCGTACACGTGGGAACTGGTGCAGGCGTTCCGCGGCGGCAACGCGCTGTTCACCCAGCCGCCGATGCCGATCAAGTGCGCGGGCGCGCCGCAAAAGGCGATGTACCTGTCGTGCGATCACTGGCGGCGCACGGGGCGCCTCGGCGCCGCGAACGTCGAGTTCCTGAATGCGGGCGGCGCGCTGTTCGGCGTCGCCGACTACGTGCCCGCGCTGATGGAGTACGTGAAACGCTATGACATCGCGCTGTCGTTCGGCCACAACCTCGTCGCGATCGACGGGCCGGCGCGGCGCGCGACGTTCACGCGCGCGCTGCCCGACGGCGGCACGGAAACCGTCGAGCGGGCGTTCGACATGATCCACGTCGTGCCGCCGCAGAAGGCGCCCGATTTCGTGCGCGCGAGCCCGCTCGCCGACGCGGCCGGCTGGATCGACGTCGATCCGGCGACGCTGCGGCACCAACGGTTCGCGGACATCTTCGCGCTCGGCGACGTCACCAATACGACCAACGCGAAAACCGCCGCGGCCGCACGCAAGCAGGCGCCCGTCGTCGCGCACAACCTGCTTGCGTCGCTCGGCCGCGCGCACGGCAACGCCGCGTACGACGGCTACGGATCGTGTCCGCTCACCGTCGAGCGCGGCAAGATCGTGCTCGCCGAGTTCCTGTACGGCGGCAAGGTCGCGCCGACCTTCCCCGCGTGGCTGATCGACGGCAAGCGTCCGTCGCGGCTCGCGTGGCTGCTCAAGGAGCGCGTGCTGCCGCCGCTCTACTGGAAGGCGATGCTCAAGGGCCGCGAATGGCTCGCCAAGCCCGCGATCGCCCGTTGACCGGAACCCGCTGACATCATGCTGATCTCCCTCGTACTCGGCGGCTTCGTCGGCGCCGTGCTCGGCCTCACCGGCGCGGGCGGCGGCATTCTCGCGGTGCCCGCGCTCGTCGCCGGGATGGGCTGGCCGATGCAGCAAGCCACGCCCGTCGCGCTCGTCGCGGTCGCGGGCAGTGCCGCGCTCGGCGCGCTCGAAGGGTTTCGCCGCGGGCTCGTGCGCTATCGCGCGGCGCTGCTGATGGCCGTGGCCGGCGTGCCGCTCACGACGCTCGGCGTGCGGCTCGCGCACGTGCTGCCGCAGCGCGTGCTGCTGGCGCTGTTCGCGCTGACGATGCTGGTCGTCGCGGGCCGCCTGCTACGGCAGGCGCTGCGCAACGCGCCGGGCGACACGGCCGAATCGCCGCTGTGCGTCGGTCGCGTGAATCCCGATACAGGCCGGCTCGTGTGGTCCTGGCCGGTCGGGGTCGCGCTGGCGTCGACCGGCGCGGTGACGGGACTGATGACGGGGCTGCTGGGTGTCGGCGGCGGCTTCGTGATCGTGCCGATGCTGCGCAAGTTCACGAACGTGTCGATGCACGGCGTGGTCGCGACGTCGCTGATGGTGATCGCGCTGGTCGGCACCGGCGGTGTGTTCGCGACGCTCGTGTCGGGCACCAGCGCGCCGCTCGACATGATGCTGTGGTTCACGGTCGCGACCGCGCTCGGGATGGCCGTCGGCCGCAGCGCGTCCCGGCACCTGTCCGCGCGGCACGTGCAGGCCGGCTTCGCGGCCGTGCTCGTCTGCGTCGCGTGCGGGCTGCTGGTGAAGGCGGCGTTCAGCGCATAAGCCGCACGCCGCACGCCGCGCGCACCCCAAAACAAAACGCCCGGCCCGACTCGTCGTCGGCACCGGGCGTTGTTCGTTGCGTGCGCAACCTGTGCGCGGGAACGTCAGACGGCGAACGCGGCCATCCGCTTGCGTTCCTGACGCAGCATCACGAAGTTCGCGATCACGACGCCGGCCGTCACCGCGATGATGAACAGCGTCGCGAGCGCGTTCATCTCCGGATTCAGGCCGAGGCGAACGCGCGAGAACACGACGAGCGGCAGCGTCGTCGAACCGGGGCCCGACAGGAACGCCGACAGCACGAGGTCGTCGATCGACAGCGTAAACGCCAGCAGCCAGCCCGCGATCAGCGCCTGCGAGATCAGCGGCAGCGTGATCGTGAAGAACACCTTCAGCGGCGTCGCGCCGAGATCGAGCGCGGCTTCCTCGAGCGACGGATTGAGCTCGCGCACGCGCGACTGCACGATGATCGCGACGTACGAGATGCACAGCATCACGTGGCCGAGCCAGATCGTGAACACGCCGCGCTCGGCGGGCCAGCCGATCCACTTCGCCAGCTCGATGAACAGCAGCAGCAGCGAGATGCCCTGGATCACCTCGGGAATCACGAGCGGCGCGTTGATCATCCCGCTGAACAGCGCGAAGCCGCGAAAGCGGCCCATCCGCGCGAGCACGAAGCCGGCCCACGTGCCGATGAACACCGACGCGAACGCGGTCAGCACGCCGATCCTCAGCGACAGCCACGCGGCCGTCAGCAGCTCGTCGTCGTCCACGAGCGCCGCGTACCAGCGCAACGAGAAGCCCGACCACACGGTGACGAGCTTCGACTCGTTGAACGAATAGACGATCAGGCTGATGATCGGGATGTACAGGAACGCGAAGCCGGCAAACAGCGCCGCGAACTGCAGGTAGCGATTCGGCTTCATCGACGGCGGCCCTCCTGCTCCTTCGCCTGGAAGTGCTGGAACATCGCCATCGGCACGAGCAACAGCAGCACCATCGCGCAGGTCACGGCCGACGCCATCGGCCAGTCTGCGTTGTTGAAGAACTCATTCCACATCACGCGACCGATCATCAGCGTGTTCGCGCCGCCCAGCAGTTCCGGAATCACGTACTCGCCGACCGCCGGAATGAACACCAGCAGGCAGCCCGCGATGATTCCGTTCCTCGACAGCGGCAGCGTGATCTGCACGAACGCCCGCCACGGCCGGGCGCCCAGGTCGTACGCGGCTTCGAGCAGGCGCAGGTCCATCTTCACGAGGTGCGCGTACAGCGGCATCACGAGAAACGGCAGGTACGAATACACCATCCCGATGTACACCGCGTAGTTGGTGCGGTACAGCTCGATCGGCGTATGGGTCAGGCCGATCCACATCAGGAAGTTGTTCAGCAGCCCGTTGTTCTTCAGGATCCCGATCCATGCGTACACGCGGATCAGGAACGACGTCCAGAACGGCAGCATCACGCCCATCATCAGCAGGTTGCGGGTCGCCGGGTTCGAACGCGCGATGTAGTACGCCATCGGATAGCCGATCAGCAGGCACAGCAGCGTCGTGATCGCGGCGACCACCACCGAATTCACGTAGGTCGCGAAATACAGGCTGTCGGTGAGCAGGAAGGCGTAGTGCGACAGGTTCAGCGCGATGTGCACCACGCCGTCGGTGTACGACGCAAGCTCCGTGTACGGCGGGATGCCGAGCTGCAGCTCCGCGAAGCTGATTTTCACGACCAGCACGAACGGCACGAGGAAGAACAGCACGAGCCATGTGTACGGCCCCGCGACGACCGCCGAGCCGCCGGTCAGGTTGAAGCGCCGCACCGGCCATGCGAGCAGGGACTTGAACGCGTTCATGACGTCAGCACCACGCCTGCGGTCGCGCTCCAGCGCACGTAGATCTCGTCGCCGAGCGACGGCGTGTCGAGTTCGGTGATCGCGAGGCTCGACACGTTCGCGATCACCGTCTTGCCCGCGTCGAGCTTCACGTGATACAGCGAATAGCCGCCCATGTACGCGACGTTGGTGATCCTGCCGCGCGCCCAGTTGAACGCGCCTTCGGGCGGCTTGCGCGTGAGCGCGATCCGCTCGGGGCGCACCGACACCGTGACCGGCATCCCGAGCGGGCCCGTGATCCCGTGGCTCACGTACAGCCGGCTCGGCAGCTCCGGGGATTCGATGTACACGTGGTCGGGTTCGTCCTCGACCGTGACGCCGTCGAACAGGTTCGTCGAGCCGATGAACTCGGCCGAGAAGCGGCTGTTCGGATATTCGTAGACTTCGTTCGGCGAGCCGATCTGCACGATCTGCCCTTCGCTCATCACGGCGAGCCGGTTGGCCATCGTCATCGCCTCTTCCTGGTCGTGCGTGACCATGATGCAGGTGACGCCGACCTTCTTCAGGATGTTGACGAGCTCGATCTGCGTGCGCTGGCGGATCTGCTTGTCGAGCGCCGACATCGGCTCGTCGAGCAGCAGCACCTTCGGACGCTTGACAAGCGAGCGCGCGAGCGCGACGCGCTGCTGCTGGCCGCCCGACAGCTGGTGCGGCTTGCGCTTCGCGTACTTGCTCATCTGCACGAGCTCGAGCGCCGCGGCGACGCGCTCCTTCAGCTCGGCCTTCGGCGTGCCTTCCTGCTTCAGGCCGTAGGCGACGTTCGCCTCGACCGACATGTGCGGGAACAGCGCATACGACTGGAACATCATGTTCACGGGGCGCTTGTACGGCGGCATCTGCGCGAGGTCCTCGCCGTCGATCAGGATCTTGCCCGATGTGACCGTCTCGAGGCCCGCGAGCATCCGCAATAGCGTCGACTTGCCGGAACCCGAGCTGCCGAGCAGCGCGAACAGCTCGCCCTGGCGCACCGTGAGGTTCACGCTGCGCACCACTTCGGTCTCGCCGAATTTCTTGACGGCGTCGACGATCTGGACAAAGGTCTCGGCGCGCGTAGTCGCGCCGGACGAAGGAACGAAGGACGGCGCGCCCGCAACCGGCGCACCCGACTGGCTATTCATGATGTGCTGCTTCTCTCCTGCGTTTGACGAACAAAGCCCCCGGGGGCACCAGGGGCTTCATGACTGCTGGCTCACTTCGGCTCGCGTCAGCGGCCCGATTTCAGCTCGGTCCACAGACGCGTCTGCAGACGCTGGATTTCAGGCGGCAGCGGCTTGAGCAGGAACAGCGTCTTCACGACGTCGGCCGGCGGGTAGACGGCCGGGTCGTTCGCGACGTCCGGCCGCACGTACTTGCGGGCCTCGGCGTTCGCGCTCGGGTAGTACACGGCGTTCGTGATCGCCGCGTGCACCTTCGGATCCTCGATGTAGTTGATCCACTGCAGCGCGGCGTCCTTGTTCTTCGCGTCCTTCGGAATCGCCATCACGTCGAACCAGACCGGTGCGCCGCCCTTCGGAATGTAGTACTCGACCTTGTACGGCTTCTTCGCTTCGATCGCGCGATGCTTCGCGATCACGACGTCGCCCGACCAGCCGTACGCGAAGCAGATGTCGCCGCCGACCAGGTCGTTGATGTAGCCCGACGAGTTGAACTGCGTGATGTACGGGCGGATCTTCTTCAGCACTTCCATCGCGGCCTTGTAGTCGGCCGGGTTCGTGCTCATCGGATCCTTGCCGATGTAGTGCAGCGCCGCCGCGAACATCTGGTCCGGCGCGTCGAGCACCGACACGCCGCAGGCCTTCAGCTTCGAGATGTTTTCCGGCTTGAACAGGATGTCCCAGTTGTCGAGCGGGACCTTTCCGAGCGCCTGCTGCGCCTTCGTCAGGTTGTAGGCGAGACCGGTCGTGCCGTATGCCCAGGGCACCGTGTACTTGTTGCCCGGATCGGCGCCGGCGACGAGCGCCATCAGTTGCGGATCGAGGTGCTTGAGGTTCGGCAGCTTCGACTTGTCGAGCGGCGTGAAGATGCCGGCCGCGATCTGCTTGCCCGCGTAGTTGCTGGTCGGCACGACGATGTCGTAGCCCGAACTGCCCGTCAGCAGCTTCGCCTGCAGCGTGTCGTCGCTGTCGTAGTTGTCGTAGCGAACCTTGACGCCCGTCTGCTTCTCGAAGTTCGGGATCGTGTCCTTCGCAATGTAGTCCGACCAGTTATAGATATTGAGCTGCGTATCCTTCGCCGCTGCGGCCGACGCACCCACGCACAGCGCGAGCGCTGCGAACCGGCCCACTACCTTTGCTTTCATCCCGTTCTCCCTCCGGCCGGACCGTGTGTCCGGCTGCCGTCTGCCTCGTCATGGCGGCGCATTGCGGCACGCCGCCCCTCGAAAACCCCGAACGCTACCATCATTCGCGCGCCGTCACAAAAAAATCATGCCCGTGTCGCGCAAACGGAACAGATTGCTGTCGCAAGCCGCCCGGGCGGCCCGCACGGCGGGGCGTTCCGGGGGAATTCTATCGGTTAATCGACGCCTGTCCATCAGGAAAAGAAAGCGGTGGCAAAATCGCGTGCGCACCGGCGGCGCGCCGGGCATCCGGCCGGCTGCCCGGCCTCCATGCATTAAAATGACGCCCTGACGATTTCACGGCGCAAAACCTTCCGATGGCCTCCAATCTCCACGACCTGCCCGACAGCCCCTGCATCGGCGTCTGCTCGACCCTCTTCGACGAAGTCTGCAAGGGCTGCGGCCGCACGGCCGCCGAAGTATCGAACTGGGTGTTCCTGAGCGACGACGAAAAGCGGGCCGTGTGGGAGCGCATCACGCGCGAAGGCACCGCGATGCGCTTCCAGTACGACAAGCTGTAAATCCGCCGCACAAAAAAAGAGCGGCATGCCGACTGCCATGCCGCCAACCCCAACTCTGTTCTTTTTTGCGCGCGCCTAGAACTTCATCCCGACGCCCACGCCGACGATCAGCGGATCGATGTGCAGCGTGCCGATGCCCTTGTCGCCGAGCGTCGCGTCGGTGCTCATCCAGATCTTCTTCACGTCGACGTTCATGAACACCTTCTTCGTGAGCTGCACGTCGACGCCGAACTGCAGCGCCGGACCGAAGCTGCTCTTGTTGATCGACACGCCCTCGCCGCCGACGTTGAGCCCGTTGTTGTAGAAGTACGTGTAGTTCAGGCCCGCGCCGACGTACGGGCGCACCTTGCCGGCATGGTTGAAGTGGTACTGCAGCAGCAGCGTCGGCGGCAGCACGCCCACGCCGCCGAGATTGCCGAGGCTCGACGTCATCTGATGCCGCGACGTGCCGAGGATCAGTTCCACGCCGAGGTAGTCGCGGATCATGTACGTGAAGTCGAGCTCCGGCACGATCGCGTTGTTCACGCCCGTGTTGATCGCGCCCAGCGTGTCGCTCGCGCGCTCGTTCGGCTGGATGCTGATCGCGCGCAGCCGGACCAGTACGTCACCCTGGTTGATGCCGTCACCCGGCGAAGCCGCGTGCGACAGCGACGGCAGCGCGGCGAGACTTGCCGCGATGGCCGCGACGGTGACACAAGTTCGAATCGTTTTATGCATGGTGCGGACCCCTGAAGAATGTATTCCATTCTCCCTATAGGGTCTTTTGAGCATCTTGATATTCGTCAAGCCAGCGTAAACCTCGGACGGTTTGTCGCAGGCTCCGCTGCGCGCCCCGTCAGCAGCAGATCGAGCAGATCGCGCACGCTGCGGATCGCGTTGCCGAACGGCAGCGCTTCGCGGCCGCGGAAGAACAGGCCGTTCGCGACGTCGCCGCGCAGCGCGGCCGCGAGCCGCGTGTCGATGCAGAAATGGCCGAACTTCTCGATGCCGTCGCGCAGCCCGCAGACGCTCAGGCATTCGAGCGCGGTCGGGCAGCGCTGCCGGAACGCGCCGAGCTTGTCGCGAATCCGCGTTTCGTTGCGCAGGTAGCGATCGAGCCAGGGCGTCTTCACCGCGCGCGCCGGCAGTCCCGTCACGCTGACGAATTCGACGATGTCATCGGGCAGCGCATCGGCCAGCACGCGCTTGAAGTTCGGATGCGCGTCGCCCTCCTCCGTCACCGCGAACGGGGTGCCCACCTGCACGCCGTTCGCGCCGGCCGCCAGCGCCGCACGCACCGTGTCGTGACTGTTGATCCCGCCCGCGACGATCAGCGGGATCGCCTCGCGCGCGAGGCCGAGCGATGCCATCACCTGTGCGGTCTCGTCGAGCACGCGCGCGAAATCGAAGCGCGCATCGTGCATATCGTCGATCTGCGTGACGCCGAGGTGGCCGCCCGCATGCGCGGGATGCTCGATCACGATCGCATCGGGCAGCCGCCCCTTCTTCATCCACTTCTTCAGCACCAGCGCGATGCCGCGGCTGTCCGACAGGATCGGGATCAGCGCGATGTCGTGCCCCTGCGTGAGGTCGGGCAGATCGAGCGGCAGGCCGGCCCCCATCACGATCGCGTCCGCGCCTTCGTCGCACGCGACGCGCACGTAGTCCGCATGTGCGCTCACCGCCTTCATCACGTTGACCGCGATCATCCCGCGCCCTTCGCTGTAGGTTTTCGCGAGGCGAATCTCGCGTGCAAGCGCGTCGAGGTTCGCGGCTTCGAGCGTCGCGCGGTCGGGATTCTGGCGGCAGCGCGCAAGCAGGTCCGCATGGTGGTGACGCAGGTCGATGCTGGCGATCGTGCCGAGCGCGCCTTCGCGCGCGACGCTGCCGGCGAGGCGGTGCGCGGAAATGCCGACGCCCATGCCGCCCTGCACCACGGGCAGCAACGTGCGGCCGCGAATCTGGAGCGGCGGAAAGGAAGTGCGTGCGGTCATCTGAACCTCGTCGAAACATCGAAAATCGGAAACGCGATGATCGACGATCCACCGGTGCGCACCTTGACGGCCGTCAATAAAAAACGGCACGCGAGCGTGCCGTTGCGGGTCATGCGGGGTAAAACGCTCAGGCCGGATTCGCCGGCTTGAGCTGCATCGACTTGTACTCGAGATACTCTTCGAGCCCGTACACGCCGTTCTCGCGGCCGTGCCCCGACTGCTTGTAGCCGCCGAACGGCGCGGCGCCGTTCCACATGCCGCCGTTGATGTCGACCTGACCCGTGCGGATGCGGCGCGCGACGCGCATCGCGCGTTCGTCGCTGCCCGCCCACACCGCGCCGCCGAGCCCGTACGGCGAATCGTTCGCGATGCGCACCGCTTCGTCTTCGTCGCGATACGTGATGATCGACAGCACCGGCCCGAAGATCTCTTCCTGTGCGATCGTCGATTTCGGATCGACGCGGCCGAACACCGTCGGCTTCACGAAGAAGCCCTTCGCGAGCCCTTCCGGCAGGCCCGTGCCGCCCGTCACGAGTTCCGCGCCGTCGTCGATCCCGCGCTGGATATACGCCTGCACGCGCTGCTGCTGCGCGGCCGACGCGAGCGCGCCGAGGCGCGTCGTTTCGCCACGCGGATCGCCCGCGACATACGCTTCGGCCGCCTTCTTCGCGATCTCGCGCGCCTCGTCGTAGCGCGCCTCCGGTACCAGCATCCGCGTGTGCGCGGAACAAGTCTGGCCCGCGTTCAGATAGCACGCGTTGACCGTGCCCTTCACCGCCGTCGCGAAATCGGCATCGTCGAGGATCACCGATGCCGACTTGCCGCCGAGTTCGAGCGCGACTCGCTTCACACCCGCGGCCGCGAGTTCGGCCACGCGCTTGCCGGCACGCGTCGAACCGGTGAACGACACCATGTCGACGTCCGGATCGGTCGCCAGCACCTCGCCGACGACCGGGCCATAACCGCATACGAGATTGAAGACGCCCGGCGGCAGGCCCGCTTCGTGAATCGCTTCGGCGAGCATGAATGCATTGAGCGGCGCGACTTCGGACGGCTTCAGGACGACGGTGCAGCCGGCCGCGAGCGCCGGTGCGACCTTCAGCGTGACCTGGTTGAGCGGATAGTTCCACGGCGTGATCGCCGCGACGACGCCGACCGGCTCGCGCACGACCAGCGAGTTGCCGACCGTCGCCTCGAATTCGAACGATTCGGCGAGCTTCGCGTACGCCTTCCAGTTGTAGATCGGGCCGCCGACCTGGATCGCGCGCGACAGCTTGATCGGCATCCCGACTTCGCCGGTGATCGACTGCGCGAGTTACTCGCTGCGCGCCTGCAGGCGCTCGACGATCTTGCGCAGATAGCCCGCGCGCGTCGCGGCCGGCGTCGCGGCCCATGCGTCGAATGCCGCGCGCGCCGCGCGGATCGCGTCCTGCGCGTCCGACGCGACGCCTTCGGGAATCCGGCCGATCACGGCCTCGGTACCCGAGTCGATCACGTCGATCGTGCCCGTTCCGGCCGGTTTGCGCCATGCGCCGTCGATGTAGAACTGGTCGTAGATTTTCATCGCTTCCTGTCTCCCGGAAAACGGCCATTCTAACGAGTGTGGCGCGGCACGGCGATGACGCCGAACGAGGCCGCACGTGCAGACGGACGGTGCGCAGCACGCACGCTTCCCGCGGCTGCGGCATCCGCGCCACGCGGGTGCACGACGTGGTCCGCATCGTGCTATGTTTTTAGTATCGGCGCCGGCCGCTGCAGGCCGCGCCACCCGGAATCGATGCCTTTCGCGAGCGCTGCCATGACCGACGCATCCCGTACCCTCGGTTCGCAAGATCGCCTGGAGCTGCTGTGCTGGCTCACCTGCGGCAATCTCGGCGCGTTTTACCTGAATGAATCCTGGCCGGACGCGTCTTTCCAGGTGCAGGCCGCGCACCGCTGGCTCGACCGCCATCACCGGCAGGCCGACTGGCTCGCGATCGCGAAGCTGGCCGCGCTGGCGCAGGACATCGCCAAGCGGCACGCCGGCTTCGTCGACGCGTCATGGGCGCGCGACGCGGTCGAGGAAATCGTCGATACCGACGATCTCGACTACCGCGCGAAACTCGTGCAATGGGTGTACGAAGACTGCTGCAAGGCGCTCGCCGACAAGCGGCTGGCCGACTGAGCGCTCGCACATGCGCGAGCGCCCGCTTGCGCAATCACGCGATCGGCAGCCGCTGCGTCGACTTCAACTGCCGCAGCGACAGGTTCGAGCGGATGCTCAGCACGCCCGGCAATCGGCGCAGCACCCTTTCGACGAAATGACTGTAGTCGTCGAGGTCGGCCGCCACCACCTGCAGCAGAAAATCCGCTTCGCCGGTCGTGTTGTCACATGCAAGCACGTTGGGGCTTGCCTGGATCAGACGCTCGAACTCGGCCGTCACTTCCTCGCTGTGCTGCGTGCAGACGATCTGCACGAACGCCATCACACCGAGCCCGAGCTTGCGGCGGTCGAGCCGCGCGTGATAGCCCGCGATCAGCCCCGCTTCCTCCAGCCGCCTGAGCCGGCGCCAGCAGGACGTCTCGCTCAGCGAGAACGCTTCGGCGAGCCGCGCATTCGATACGCGCCCGTCCTGCTGAAGCATGTCGAGCATGCCGCGATCGATCCTGTCCAGTTGTTCCATGAAAGCTCCTTGCGGCATTCGCCCGATCAGCGCAAGGCTATCTCATGAATCCCCGTTTCTCAATCGCAAAATGAAAGATAAATCCGCTTTCGTCCAGCTATATTGAAAGACTCATTCTATCCAGGAGGAGATGGTGAAAGCAGTCGTTTATGAAGCGTTCGGCGCGGCGCCGCGGTTGATGAATGTCGACGACCCGACGCCGGCAGCCGACGGCGTCGTGATCGAAGTGAAGGCGACCGGCGTGTGCCGCAGCGACTGGCACGGCTGGATGGGGCACGACCCGGACATCGTGCTGCCGCATGTGCCGGGGCACGAACTCGCCGGCGTCGTGGTCGCGGCGGGCGCGGCGGTCACGCGCTGGAAGGCCGGCGACCGCGTCACGGTGCCGTTCGTCGGCGGCTGCGGGCACTGCCCGGAATGCCACTCCGGCAACCAGCAGGTATGCGAGCAACAGTTTCAGCCCGGCTTCACGCACTGGGGCTCGTTCGCCCAGTTCGTCGGCATCCATCACGCGGACCTGAACCTGGTGCGGCTGCCCGACGCGCTCGATTTCCCGACCGCGGCGAGCCTCGGTTGCCGCTTCGTGACGTCATTTCGCGCGGTGGTCGACCAGGGGCGCACGTCGGCCGGCCAGTGGGTCGCCGTGCACGGCTGCGGAGGCGTCGGTCTGTCGGCGATCATGATCGCGAATGCGATCGGGGCGAACGTCGTCGCGATCGACATTTCGGACCAGGCGCTCGCGCTCGCGCGATCGGTCGGCGCAACGGCGACCGTCAATGCGTCGCAAGTCGCCGACGTGGTCGATGCGGTGAAGGAGATCACGCGCGGTGGCGCACACGTGTCGCTCGATGCGCTCGGCCATCCGACCACCTGCTTCAACTCGATCAGCAATCTGCGCCGCCGCGGCAAGCATGTGCAGGTCGGGCTGATGCTCGGCGAGCATGCGACGCCAGCCGTGCCGATGAGCAAGGTCATCGCGCACGAACTGGAGATTCTCGGCAGCCACGGGATGCAGGCGCATCGTTATGACGCGATGCTCGACATGGTGCACGCCGGCACGCTCGCGCCGAACCGGTTGATCGGCAAGGAAATCAGTCTCGGCCGGTCGATTGATGCGCTGATGAACATGAACCGGTTCGAAGGCGCCGGCGTGACGGTCGTGACGGATTTTTCGGGCTGACGGCGCAGGGCTGATAGCGCGAGCGGTGGTGGCGGCTGTTCCGGCGCCCCGCCCGCGCTGCTGCCCGAGTCGCCGCCGGCGCCCGGCGGCGCATGCGCGACCGAAACCGGCGACCGTAGCCGCGAGCGCTTGCCCCGATACGAAAAAGCCCGCCAGGCTTCCACCTGGCGGGCTTCCGGTACATCAGATCAGGCCGGGCATGACTGCCCGAGCACTTACTCCTGCCCCTGACTCGTCAGGAATTCCTCGTAATTGCCGCCGAAGTCGAACAGCGTGCCGTCCGTGCGCACTTCGATGATCCGGTTCGCCAGCCCGCTCACGAACTCGCGGTCGTGCGACACGAAGATCAGCGTGCCTTCGAACTGCTCGAGCGCGATCTGCAGCGACTCGATCGACTCCATGTCCATGTGGTTGGTCGGCTCGTCCATCAGCAGCACGTTGTGGCGGCCCAGCATCAGCTTGCCCCAGATCATGCGGCCCTTCTCGCCGCCCGACAGCACCTTCACCGACTTCTTGATGTCGTCCGACGAAAACAGCAGGCGGCCCAGCGTGCCGCGCACCATCGTCTCGTCATCGCCGTCCTTGCGGTACTGGTCGATCCAGTCCATCAGCGTGATGTCGTTCGGGAACTCCTCGTACGTATCCTGCGGCATGTAGCCGACATTCGCGTTCTCGGACCACTTCACCGTGCCGTGATCGAGCGGCAGCGCGCAGAGCAGCGAACGCAGCAGCGTCGTCTTCCCCGCGCCGTTCTCGCCGATGATCGCGATGCGCTCGCCCGGCTGCACCGACAGGTTGAAGTTCTGGAAGATCGTGCGCTCGTACTTCTTCGTGATGTCTTCCGCAACCACCGCGACGTTGTGCAGCTTCTTGTCGAACTCGAAGCGGATGAACGGGTTCTGACGCGACGACGGCTTGAATTCCTCGATCTTGATCTTGTCGATCTGCTTCGCGCGGCTCGTTGCCTGGCGAGCCTTCGACTTGTTCGCCGAGAAGCGGCGCACGAAGTCCTGCAGCTCGGCCACGCGTTCCTTCGCCCGCGTGTTCGCCGCGGCCTGACGCTCGCGCGCCTGTGCCGATGCGAGCATGTAGTCGTCGTAGTTGCCCGGCCAGACCTTCAGCGTGCCGAAGTCCATGTCGGCCATGTGCGTGCACACCGAGTTCAGGAAGTGACGATCGTGCGAGATGATGATCATCGTCGAGTTGTACTCGTTGAGCGTCTGCTCGAGCCAACGGATCGAGTTGATGTCGAGGTTGTTGGTCGGTTCGTCGAGCAGCAGCACGTCCGGCTTCGAGAACAGCGCCTGCGCGAGCAGCACGCGCAGCTTCCAGCCCGGCGCGACGTCGGCCATCGTGCCGGTGTGGAACTTCTCCTCGATGCCGATGCCGAGCAACAGCGCGCCCGCGCGCGCCTCGGCGTCGTAGCCGCCGTATTCGGCGAACTTGCCTTCGAGCTCGGCCGCGTGCATGTAGTCGTCGTCGGTGGCTTCCGGGTTCGCGTAGATCGCGTCGCGCTCGGTCATCGCGGCCCACATCTCAGTGTGACCCATCATCACGACGTCGAGCACGCGCACGTCTTCATACGCGAACTGGTCCTGGCGCAGCTTGCCCAGACGCACGTTCGGCTCCAGCGCGACGTTGCCGCCGCTCGGCTCGAGGTCGCCGCCGAGGATCTTCATGAAGGTCGACTTGCCACAGCCGTTCGCGCCGATCAGACCATAGCGGTTGCCCTCGCCGAATTTGACCGAGATATTCTCGAACAAGGGCTTCGGCCCGAATTGCATCGTGATGTTGGCAGTAGAAAGCACGGCAGGTCCCGTAAGAGAGAAATCGACGGAAAACCGTGTATTTTAGCAGGTGTCGGAGAAACTGCCGACCACGCCGCCGCGGCACCCGCGCTTCGGTCGTTGCCCGGTGCCCGCTGCCCCGTCAACACGACGGCATACGCGCCACCGCCGTCACACCGGAACCCCGCATGCCAACCAGCCAGCTTCGAGAACAACTCGTCGGCGCATGGCGCCTCGTGTCCTACGAAATCCGCCCGCGCGACGGCGGCACCGTCACCTACCCGCTCGGCCGCGACGCGCGCGGCTGGATCCTGTACACGCCGGACGGCTACATGTCCGCGCAGTTGATGGCGCCCGGCCGCCCCCCTTATGCGGACGGCGATCTGCAGGGCGGCAGCGTCGAGGAACGCGCCGCCGCGGCCCACGGCTACATCGCGTATTCAGGCCCTTTTAACGTCGACGACGACGGCACGCTGACCCATGAAATGGACGTGAGCCTGTATCCGAACTGGATCGGCAACGTCCAGCAGCGGGTTGTCAGTATCGACGGCGACCGGCTGCAACTCGGCACGGCCGGGCCCGTCGTCATCAGCGGCCGGGAGGTTGACGCGGTCCTCGTCTGGGTGCGAGCCCGCCGCTGAGCAGCGGCCGCTGGAGACACGGCGCGACGGTGGCGGCGGGCCCACACGACCGCGCCAGCGTCGCAACGAGCACCGCAGGCCGGCCAGCGCCGTGCCGTGCCGCATTCCCCACCGTCGCCGGTCACTTGCCGGCTTTCGCCGCTTCTTTCTCCGCCGCCTTGGCCTTCATCTGCGCGAACAGCTGCGAACACGGCACGTCGCGGTTGTTGCTCGGCGCGATCAGCGGAATCAGCGCCGCGAACGGGTTGATCAGCCCAAGCCCGACCGCCGCGCCGGCGCGCAGCGCGAGCGCGCCCGCCTCGACGCCGACCTTCGGATTCTTGAACGTGCCCTTCGCGTACAGCGGCGAGCGCAGCGAGAAGATCCGGAAACCCTTCGTGTGCGGATGGATCTTCAGGTCGACCGATTCGTCGCGCAGGTTGACCGGGCCGTCGACGTTGATCAGCGCGTCGTCCGTATCGAGCGCGAAGACCTTCGGCTCGAGCATGCCGTCGTTCGCGACGAAATCGAACGCCGCGCAATTGATCTTCACGTCGCGGGTGCCGAACAGCTTCTCGTAGACGACGTTCGCGACGTTCAGGCCCGCCGCCTCCATCAGCAGCAGGCTGATGCGGCCGTCGGTGATGAGCGCCTTCACCTCGCCGGTCGACGTCGCGGCGAGCGCGGCCGGCGAGTTGCCGGTCGCCGACAGCGACGCATCGCCGTTGATCTCGCCGAGCGCGGTCTGCATCACCTTCTGCGTCGGGAACAGCTGCTTGAGCTTCAGATGGCGCGCGCTCAGCGTGAAGCGGCCCTTGAGCGGCGTGCGGCTGCCATCGAGAAGCGCATTCGTCGCGAGCGTACCGCCAGCAACGCCGAATTGCAGCGGCTCGAGCGTCAGCACGCCATCCTGCAGCAGGATGTGCGTGTACAGGTTGGTGATCGGCAACTGCGGGCTCTTGATCAGCTTGCGACCGGTGAATTTCACGTCCGCGTCGATCGCGCTCCAGCGCTCGGTGCGGAACGCCGCGACCGGCAGCACGCGGTCCGGCGGCTGGCGCGTCGTGTCGCCGCGCTTCGCCTTGCTCGCAGGCGAGTCGGCGCCGATCACCGGCGCGAGGTCGGAGAATTGCAGCAGGTTCGACACGACTTCGCCCGACAGCTTCGGCCGCGGCTTGCGCTGCGCCCATGTGAGCGTGCCGTGCAGATCGCTGCCGCCGACGCGGCCCTTGAAGTTCTCGTAGCGGAACGTGCTCGTGGGCGGATTGAAGTTGCCGATCAGCCGTCCGTCGGTCGCATACGGCGGCGTGTCGGGCAGCGTGATGCCGGTGAGCTGGTAGAGGTGCGACATCGACGTGCCCTGCAGCCACAGCCGCAGGTTGAGCGCCGCGAGATGCCGCGGATCGGTCAGCGTGCCGACGATCGCGAGCCGCGTATCGCCGGCCTTCACGTCGGCCTGCAGCGGGAACGGCTGCGTCGCGCTCTCGACCGCCAGCACGCCGCCCACCTTGCCGGTGCCGGTCACCGGCACGTTCTTGTAGCGGCCGTCGACCTTGAGGCCGAACGCATACGTCGGCTCCGACTTCGCGGGCACCGCGGCGCCGGATGCACCGCTCGCGGCGGATGCCGGCACCGCCGTCGATGCTGACGAGACCGCCCTGGCAGCGGAGGCAGACGCCGCCCCCGATGCGACCACGGGCGTCGACGCCGCGCTCGCGCCCTGTGCGGCGGATGCACCCGACGCAGCCGACGCGGCCTCCGCATGCGCCTTTGCGGCCATCTGCGCGGCCCCCTGCTTGCCGACATGCTGGGCGGACGCCGCGAGCGAGGTCTGTTCCTGCTCCTTCAGCACGTCGCCGATCGGAATCGGATGGCCGAGCGTATCCACCGCGATCGTGAGATCGGCCTGGGTGATCGCGTCGCGATAGACGATGGTCCCCTTCGCGAACGCGAAGCTGTCGAGCCGCAGGTTCCACCGCGTCGGCTTGCCCGATTGCTTGAATTCGAAGGTCCACGTGTTGCGGCCATCGGCGAGCCGCTCGAGGTCGACTGCGGGATTGACGGCGTCGATCGACGGAATGACGATCTGGTGCGTGAAGAGCGGGAGAATCGCGAGATCGAAGTGGGCGGCGTCGAGCGTAACGAACTTCGGGCCCTTCGCCCAGTCGGGGTTGCCGATCTCGAGCTGCGTGGCCGAGAAGCGCGGCCAGGGCACCCATGCGCGCCAGCCGGTCTCGCCTTGCGGGCGATGCCAGTCGACCCTGAGATCGCCGTGGATCGCAAACGAACGGCCAAGTGCGGTGCTCACATGTTCGTTGACCCACGGTTTCGCGTGGTTCCAGTCGAACGTGAAAATGAAGACGCCGGTTGCCGCGATGATCAGTGCGACGATACCGACGATCCATGCAGCCGACTTGCCGATGGCTCGAGCTAGCGTCATGGCGGTTCCGTTGTTGTTCTGCAGAGTGTGCGCGCCATGTCGGGCCCCTCCCGTGAGTGAATCGAACACGACACCGGCGGCTTTCAATCGGTATTATGGCGCACGCGGCGCCAATGCTTCGGCGCCATTAACGCTTTTTTTCATTTGTGACATGACCGTCCCCACCGGCCTCATCGATGCGCAACAGATCACGCGCCGCGACGCCAGCAGCGGCAAGACGTTGCTGACGCCGACCGACTTCAGCCTCGCCGCGGGATCGCGAATTGCTATCACGGGAGCGTCGGGTTCCGGCAAAAGCGTGCTGCTGCGCGCGCTCGCGTTGCTCGATCCGCTCGACGGCGGTCACATCCTGTGGCGCGGCAAGCGCATCCGGCGCGGCGCGATTCCGGGCTACCGGCGCCGTGTCGCGTACGTGCGCCAGCGGCCCGCGCAGATGGACGGCACCGTCGAAGGGCAATTGCGCTACCCGTACTCGCTCGCGATCTATCGCGACGCGACGTTCGACCGTGCGCGCGCCGAAGCACTCGCGGCGCGCGCCGGTCGCGGCGCCGACTTTCTCGACAAGCGTGCGAGCGAATTGTCGGGCGGCGAAGCGCAGATCGCCGCGCTGCTGCGCGTGCTGCAGCTCGATCCCGACGTGCTGCTGCTCGACGAGCCGACATCCGCGCTCGACCCCGAGTCGACGCGCGCAATCGAAGCGCTCGTCGGCGCGTGGTTCGACGCGGCGCCCGACGCGCGCGCGTACATGTGGATCTCGCACGATCCGGCGCAGGCCGCGCGGATCGGCACGATGCGGCTCGTGATGCAGGCCGGCGTGCTGCACGCCGCGCGCGCGGAGCAGGCGGCGCAATGAGCCCGTCCCTGCAGGAACTGAGTCTCGTCGACGTCGGCATCGCCGCCGCCCTCGTCGCGGTCAACGGCGCGATCTCGGCCGCGCTGTCGCTCGGCCTCGGGCGCAAGCTCGCGCTCGCCGCCGTGCGCACCGTCGTGCAGCTGCTCGCGATCGGCTACGTGCTCGGCTGGGTGTTCGGCCATCCGCACTGGAGCGTCGTGCTGCCGATCACCGCGCTGATGACGTTGATCGCCGGCTTGGCGGGCGCCGGTCGCGGCAAGCATGCGTATCGCGGACAACGCGTCGACAGCATCGCGTCGATCTGGTTCAGCAGCTGGTTCGTCGCGGCAATCGGCCTGTTCGTCGTGATCCGCATTCATCCGTGGTACGCGCCGCAATATGTGATCCCGATCCTCGGCATGATCCTCGGCAATACGCTGACGGGCGTGTCGCTCGGCGTCGAGCGGATGATGGAGGAACTGACCGCGCGGCGCGATCGCGTCGAGACCGCACTCGCGCTCGGCGCAACGCGCTGGGAAGCCGCGCAGGACGCCGCGCGCCAAGCGGTGCGCGCGGGCATGCTGCCGACGCTCAACCAGATGGCCGTGGTCGGCGTCGTGAGCCTGCCGGGGATGATGACGGGTCAGGTGCTGGCCGGCCAGTCGCCGCTGCAGGCCGTGCGCTATCAGATCGTGATCATGTTCCTGATCGCCGCGGCATCCGCGCTCGGTACCGTCGGCGCGGTGCTGATGACGTATCGCCGGCTGTTCTCGGCCGATCACCGCTTTCTCGCGTCGCGGCTCGAGGAACGCGCGCCGTGACGCGCGCCTGCCGCCACGCACGCGGCCTTCGCGCGGCGGGCGGTCAGCGGCCCGCGCGGCGCTTTCCGAGCGCCTGACGCAACGCGGCCATCACGTCGGCATCGGGCGCCAGCCCGTCGACCGACGCGACGAGCCGCACTGCACGCGGCGTCGTCACATAGGCCTGCGCACCGACATAACCGCCGCTGCCGGCCGAGCGCGTCGTGACGACGAGCGCCTGCGGCGCACGCGCGCCGAGGTTGGCGGTGAACGCATCGGCGACGGTGCCGTCACGCGCATGCAGCACGCCCGTCACGTAGTCGTCCGTATCGAAGCCGGGCGCCGCATGCGCGGTGGAATACACGCGCACCGCATAGCTGCCCGTCGAGCACGGTTCGAGCGCGCCGCTCGACACGACGGCGGTCTGCTGCCGTGACGGCAGCTCGATTTTTTTCACGAAGCTGCAATCGTCGGCCGCCTGCGCATGGGCGGCGACGAACGCAGCGGCCGACAGCAGCGCGCGCATGCGATGTTTCATGGAATGTCGTTCGGGGAAGGAGGTGGCGGATGCCGCGAGGATAGCGTGACACCTGCGTGACGTCACGCACGCCGGGCTCGACGAGGTCGAACGTCGAACGATGAACGATGAAAAGCCCGAAGCCGCGCGCCACGAAACCGTCGCGCGCGGCTCTGCAACACACCGCAATTGGTTGCGCGCGCACCGGCCGCGGCCGGCCCGCGCACTGCGCTCAGTGCTTGATCGACACCGTCACCCTGGTGCCGTCGCTCATCGTGACCGTCTTCGAACCGCCATTGGTCGAAAGCGACACCCACTTGACCTGGCTCACCGACACGACGTCCGGGCATTGCAGCGACTTGCCGCCCGCGCTCGCGTTGCGCGTGCCTTTCGGCGCGGCCGCCTGGAAGCTCATCTGCACGTTCGCGATCCCCTTCGCGTCGACCGACGGCGCGAGCCGCACCTGGGTCTGGCGCACCATCGCGCCGTTCGCGTCGCGCGGCAGGTTGTCGGCGTTCGGGCAACCGTCCGGCATCGCGACCGCGCCGCCCGGCGGCACCGACTTCCAGTTGAAGTCGTCCGTTTCGCCCGAGCGGATCTTGCGGGTCTCCTGCGTATTGCCGAAGGTCTTCGAGTCGACCTTGACGGTGTATTCGAGCTGCCCTGTCCCGCCGCCCTTCAGGCTGCCCTTGACCGGCGGCGCCGCGAATACGCTCGCGCTGACGCACGCCGCCGCGAACACGGCCGACCACGATGCGGCGACTGACAAGCTGCGTTGGCTCATGCTGACCTCCTTGTAATGCGGCGGCACGCGCGTGCCGCGCGGTTTTCGATGCATGATGCGTTGCCAGTCTACCGCCAAGCGGGATGCAATGCGCCGCAAACGCATCGGGTGTTACCCCGCTTGCGTTCGCGACGCAGCCGCCCTTACGCGCGACGCCGGCTCAGAAGCCGCTCAGCACCAGCTTGCCGATCGCGCGGCCGCCCTCGAGCAACTGGTGCGCGCGCCGCACGTTCGCCGCGTTGATCGTGCCGAGCTGCTCGCCGACGGTCGTGCGCAGCGTGCCGCCGTCGACGAGCCGCGCGACCTCGCTCAGGATCTTGTGCTGCTCGATCATGTCCGGCGTCTCGAACATCGCGCGCGTGAACATGAACTCCCAGTGAAACGCCGCGCTCTTCGCCTTCAGCAGCTCGACCGGCACCGGCTTGCCGTTCTCGACGATCGTGCAGATGCCGCCCTGCGGCCGGATGACTTCCGCCGCGGCCGGGAAATGATGGTCCGTGTCGTTGAAGATCAGCACGTAGTCGACCTCCGGATGGCCGATGTCACGCAACTGCGCGGGCAGATCGCCGAAATGGTCGACCACGTCGTCCGCGCCGAGCGAGCGCACCCATTCGGCCGACGCCGGGCGCGACGCGGTCGCGATCACGCGCAGCTTGCCGAGCGTCTTCGCGAGCTGGATCGCGATCGACCCCACCCCGCCCGCGCCGCCGATGATCAGCACCGACTTGCCCGCGTCCGCGCCCTGCGGCGACACGCGCAGCCGGTCGAACAGCGCCTCCCATGCGGTGAGCGCGGTGAGCGGCAATGCGGCCGACGCCGCGAAATCGAGCGTGCGCGGCTTGCGTGCGACGATCCGCTCGTCGACCACATGGAATTCGCTGTTCGCGCCGGCGCGCGTGATGCTGCCCGCGTAGAACACCTCGTCGCCGGGCCGAAACAGCGTGACCTCGGCACCGACCGCGACGACCGTGCCGGCCGCATCCCAGCCGAGCACGCGCGGTACTTCCTCGACCTGCGCCTTCGGCGCGCGCACCTTGGTGTCGACCGGGTTCACGGAAATCGCCTCGACCTTCACGAGCAGGTCGCGCGGGCCCGGCACCGGTTGCGGCAGTTCCACGTCGAGCAGCGCCTGCGGGTCGTCGATCGGCAGGTAACGGGTCAGTCCAACGGCTTTCATCACGAAACTCCTTCAGGGAAATCGGGCGGGCCGCGGCGCAGCCCCATGCATGCCATCGTAGGCCGCCCGATCTTTCGAGAAAACCGCTATATTTCCTGAAACATTTTCAGGAATTTCAGAATAATGGGCTCCGATCAGATTCCGGCTCCGGACAAGCCGCTCGACCTCCTCGACGTCGGCCTGTTCGTGCGCGCCGCGCTGCTGGCGAACGTGACGGCCGCCGGGCGGGAGTTCGGCGTGTCGGCCGCGGTCGCCAGCGCGCGCATCGCGCAGCTCGAGCGCCAGCTCGGCGCGCGATTGCTGCATCGCACTACCCGTCGCATCAGCCTCACGCAGGACGGTGAAGTCTTCATGGCCCGGGCCGAGGCGCTGCTGTCGGCCGCCGACGCCGCGCGGGCGTCGGTCGGCCACGGCCGCAGCGAGCCGTATGGACGGCTGAAAGTGTCGATGTCGTCGTCGTTCGGCCGCCAGCACGTCGCGCCGGTGATTCCCGCGTTCCTGCGCCGCTACCCGTCCGTGTCGCTGGACCTGCGGCTCTCCGACGAAATCGTCGATCTCGTCGACGACGGTTACGACGTCGCGATCCGCCTCGGCGCGCTGAAGGATTCGACGCTGGTCGCGCGCAAGCTCGCCGCGAACCGGCGCGTGCTGTGCTGCTCGCCCGCGTATCTCGCCGAACACGGGACGCCGCGCCATCCGGCCGAGCTCGCGCAGCACGAATGCGTGATCCTCGGCGACCAGCGCGACTGGTCGTTCGTCACGCCGCAGGGCCCGCTCACCGTGCGGGTCGGCGGCCGGCTCGTCGCGAGCAACGGCGAGGCGATCCGCGAAGCGCTCGTCGACGGCTTCGGCATCGCGATCAAGTCGACCTGGGACGTCGGCCCGCTGCTCGCGGACGGCACGCTCGTCACCGTGCTCGACGACTACCCGTTCGCGCACGATGTCGCGATCTGGGCCGTCTACCCGAGCCGCGCGCACGTGCCGCTGAAGACGCTCGCGTTCATCGCGTTCCTGGCCGAACACTTCGGCGATCCGCCTTACTGGGATCGCGCGGACGAACACTGAACGCCATCCGGTGAGCGGCGCTGACGCCGACGCTGGCCGGCCATCCGCGGCGATCCGGCCGCGACCGGATACCAACCGGCTACAATGGCGCGTTCGCGACGCAGCGGCCCGACGCCGGACAGGGCCCGCGTTCGCAGGCGGTCGCATGCCGGCCGCGCACGCGTTTCATTCGCTTTCAATCATTCCGCCATGACCCACAACCTCGTCATCCAGAGTCTCGCGCCGCTGTCGGACGCGCATCACAAACCGCTGCTCGCGCTGTCGCGCGGCACCCGCATCGTGCAGACCGACGAACACGCGCTGCGCATCGAAAACGCGAACCCCGCGCAGCGTCTCGACATCGACGCGTACTGCGGCACGCATGCGCTCGATTTCGGCTTCGTCGAAGCCGGCCGCACGCTCGGCGACTTCGGGCTCGCCGTGATGGACATGGATTCGACGCTGATCACGATCGAATGCATCGACGAGATCGCCGATTTCTGCGGGCTGAAGACGCAGGTCGCGGAGATCACCGACGCGGCGATGCGCGGCGAGATCCGCGACTTCAACGAAAGCCTCACGCGCCGCGTCGCGCTGCTCGCGGGCCTCGACGCGCAGGCGCTCGAGCGCGTGTACGAGGAACGGCTGCAGCTGTCGCCGGGCGCCGAGAAGATGCTCGCCGGCGTGAAGGCCGCGGGCCTGAAGACGCTGCTCGTGTCGGGCGGCTTCACGTTCTTCACCGAGCGCCTGAAGGCACGTCTCGGCATCGACTTCGCGCATGCGAACACGCTCGAGATCGTCGACGGCAAGCTGACCGGCAAGGTGCTCGGCGAGATCGTCAACGCGGACGTGAAGGCGCGCCTGCTGCGCGAGACCTGTGCATCGCTCGGCATCGAGCCTACCCGCGCGATCGCAATGGGCGACGGGTCGAACGACATGAAGATGATGGCCGAAGCCGGGCTGTCGGTCGCATTCCACGCGAAGCCCGTCGTGCGCGGTGCGGCCACCGTCGCATTCGACCATGTCGGCCTCGACGGGCTGCTGCGGCTGTTCTGATCCGCGCAAGCCGCCCATGAAAAACGCCGGCGCGAGTTGCCTCGCGCCGGCGTTGTGTTTTTCGCCGCGGTTTCTTTACCGGCCGAGCGTCGCCTGCAGCGCGCGCTCGATGTCCGCGCGCAGGTCGGCTTCGTCCTCGAGACCGACGTAGAAGCGCACCAGCGTGCCGCGATGCGGCCAGTCCTCACGCATCGATGCGACGTCGTAAGGCATCGCGAGGCTGCACGCGCCGCCCCAGCTCCAGCCGATCGCGAACAGCTCGAGCGCCTCGACGAAACGATCGATCTGCTCGGCGCCGTAGCGTTCATCGAATACCACCGAGAACAGCCCGCCCGCGCCGGTGAAGTCGCGCACGAACGACGCGTGTCCCGGGCAATCGGCCAACTGCGGATGCAGCACGGCCGCGATCTCCGGCCGCGCCTTCAGCCACTGCGCGAGCGCCAGCGCGCTCTTGCTGTGCGCATCGAAGCGCACCTGCATGCTCGGCAGGCTGCGCAGCACGAGCGAGCAATCGTCGACCGAAACGCCGATCCCGCAGCGCATCCTCGCGAGCTTCAATTGCGCGTGCAGTTCCGCGTTCGCGGTGATCGTCGCGCCCATCAGCACGTCGCTGCCGCCCGATTGATACTTGGTCAGCGCCTGCACCGAGATGTCGACGCCATGCTCGAACGGCTTGAACGCGAGCCCGGCCGAATACGTGTTGTCGATCGCGGTGGCGATGCCGCGCGCCTGCGCGACCGTCGTGATCGCGCGCACGTCGGGCACTTCCATCGTCACCGAGCCCGGCGCCTCGATCCAGATCAAGCGCGTGTTCGGCTGGATCAGCTCGGCAATCCCGGCGCCGACGAGCGGATCGTAGAAGCGTGCGGTGATGCCGAAATCCTTCGCGAGCCAGTTGCCGAAATCGGCGTTGGGCCCGTAGACGTTGTGCGGGATCAGCACGTCGTCGCCCGCCTTCACGATCCCGAAATAGACGTTCATGATCGCCGCGAGGCCCGACGGCTGCAGTAGCGCATGCGTGCCGCCCTCGATCTCGGCCAGCCGCTGCGCGAGCGCGAGCGACGTCGGGGTCGCGTGCAGGCCGTAGCGCCACTGGTTGTCGTTGTGCCAGACCAGCGCGCGCATCGTCGCGAGATCGGGGAACACGACCGTCGAGGCACGCGCAACCGGCGGCACGAACGAACGGAAGCCGTCCGGAATGACGTCGTCGGGTTGAACGATGCGGGTCTGGAGTGCGCGCTTCGGAGTGGATGCAGTCATGGCAGGAGGCCCGGGGAAAGGCCGTTCGGTTGCGGAATGTGTCGCTAGATTAGCCAAATTCGGCGCGGTTGGCCCGGTACAATGCGCGCCGCGCGCACCGAGCCAGCGCGCTCAGTCGTCGGTGCGCAGGTTGACGATGCCGCCGACAGTCTCGATTTCCTGCACGCGGCCGTCGCGTACCTGCAGCGCCGCGCGCTTGCCCGGCGCCGCGCGCAGCACGACCGGTTGCGGATCCGATTCGTCCGAGTTCATCCGGTCGGCCTTCAGCTCGCCCGTCGAATCGAAGCGCCCGATCCACACGCCCGTGATGTTCGTGCCGTCGTTCGATTCCTCGATTTCGAGCGTGTCGCCGTCGCGATCGCCGGCGAGCAGGATCACCTCGCCCGTATCGGTGAACTGGTATTCGCCATGCACGCCTTCCTCGTCCGTCTTCGGGCCGAGATGCGCGACGATCGGCCGGTCGCCGAGCGTGCCCTCGTAGCGCGGCAGGCGGGCGAATTCCGGGTTCGGCCGCAGCGGCCGTACGGGCGCCGCTTCATCCTGCTGCGCGCCCGGCGCGACGGGCTGGGCCGCGACCACGCCAGGCATCGCGAGGCCCGCCACCAGCGCGCCGGCGATTACCAGCGCCCGTTGCCATTCCAGATATCGACCCACCTTGTGTTTGCTCCCTTGCTTCAGATTCGCTCGAAAAATGCCGCGATGAGTCGCTCGTCGCCGATGCACATCGTCACGAGCGTTTGGCAGCGGCCGATGCGGAACGCGCACCGCCCGCCCCCGTTCAGATCGCGCGTCATCCGAAGGTTCGAATGAGCGCGTCGCGCGGCCGGCGTGCGGGCTCCGCGTCAGCCCTGCACCAGACGTTCCACCACCTCGCGGTGCGGAATCGGCGCGACCGCGCCGTAGCCCGTCGTCGACAGCGCCGCCGCCGCGTTCGCATAACGCGCGGCCGCGAACGGTTCGTCGCCGGCGACGATCCGCGCGACGAACGCGCCGCCGAAGCAGTCGCCCGCGCCCGTCGCATCGACGGCCTCGACCGCGAAGCCCGGCACCACGCGCCGTTCGTTCGGGGTCGCGACATACGCGCCTTCCTTGCCGAGCTTCAGCGCGACGACCCCCGGCCCGTGCTCGAGCATCGCATCGACGATCGCGTCGCGATCGTTCGCGCCCGTGAGCGCCGTGACGTCGTCCCAGCTCGGCAGGCAGATGTCCGTCTGGCGCAGCGCCTCGCGCATCACCGCGCGGGCGCGCGGCAGCGGCCACAGCTTCAGGCGCAGGTTCGTGTCGAAGCTGACCTGCGCGCCGTTGCTGCGCGCATGGTCGATCGCCGCGAACGCGGCGTCGCACGCGGCCGCGCTGATCGCGAGGCTGATGCCCGACAGGTGCACCGCCTTCGCCGCGGCCAGCGCGTCGAGCGGCAGGTCGGCCACCGTGTAGCGGCTCGCCGCGGAGCCCGCGCGCAGATAGTCGAACTGGTGGCCGTCAGCGCCGTGCGTGACGAAATACACGCCGGTCGGCGCCGTCCGGTCGATCCGCACGTAGGTCGTGTCAACCTGCTCCGCCGCCCACATGCCGGTCAGCAAGCGGCCGAACGGATCGTCACCGATCGCCGACACGAAGCCCGTCGACGCGCCCTGCCGCGCCGCGGCGATGCAGAAGTTCGACGTGTCGCCGCCGAAGCCCTGCAGGAACTCGGGACGGCCCGGCTGCGACTGGTTGAATTCGATCATCGCCTCGCCGAGCGCGAGGATCTCCGGAAATGCGGCCGTCATCGCTTACACCTCGCCCCACAGGTCGTGGCCGTCCGCGCCCGTGATCTTCACCGACACGAAGTCGCCGACCTTGTAGCGCTTCGACGCCTTCGTCGCCGGCTCGACGTAGACGACGCCGTCGATCTCCGGCGCATCCGCCGCCGTGCGGCCGATGCCGCCTTCTGCGCTGACTTCGTCGATCAGCACCTTGAGGGTCTTGCCGACCTTGCGCTGGATGCGCTGCGCCGACACTTCCTCGGCGACTTCCATGAAGCGCGCGCGGCGTGCTTCGCGAACGTCGTCCGGCAGCGCGCCGTCCAGTTCGTTCGCGGTCGCGCCTTCGACCGGCGAATACGCAAAGCAGCCGACGCGATCGAGTTCCGCTTCGCGGATGAAGTCGAGCAGCGTTTCGAACTGCTCCTCCGTCTCGCCGGGGAAGCCGGCGATGAACGTGCTGCGGATCGTCAGGTCCGGGCAGATCTCGCGCCACTTCTGCACGCGCTCGAGCACCTTCTCCGCGTTGGCCGGGCGCTTCATGCGCTTGAGCACGTCCGGATGCGCGTGCTGGAACGGCACGTCCAGATACGGCAGCACATGGCCCTTGAACGGGCCTTCGGCCATCAGCGGAATGACTTCGTCGACGCTCGGATACGGATACACGTAGTGCAGGCGCACCCATGCGCCGTACTGCGCGGCGAGTTCTCCGAGCGCGGCGACCAGGTCGGTCATGCGCGTCTTGATCGGCTTGCCGTTCCAGAAGCCCGTGCGGTACTTCACGTCGACGCCGTACGCGCTCGTGTCCTGCGAGATCACGAGCAGTTCCTTCACGCCCGACTTGAACAGGTTCTCCGCCTCGAGCATCACCTCGGCGACCGGACGCGATACGAGATCGCCGCGCATCGACGGGATGATGCAGAACGTGCAGCGGTGGTTGCAGCCTTCGGAGATCTTCAGGTATGCGTAATGGCGCGGCGTGAGCTTGATGCCGGCGGCCGGCACGAGATCGACGAACGGGTCGTGCGGCTTCGGCAGGTGCGAATGCACGGCCTGCATCACTTCGCCCACCGCGTGCGGGCCGGTGACGGCGAGCACCTTCGGATGGACTTCCTCGATGAGGTTCGAACCGCTCGCGCTGGACTTCGCGCCGAGGCAGCCGGTGACGATCACCTTGCCGTTCTCGGTCAGCGCTTCGCCGATTGCATCGAGGCTTTCCTGCACCGCTTCGTCGATGAAACCGCAGGTGTTGACGACGACCAGGTCGGCGCCGTCGTACGTACCGGAGATTTCATAACCTTCGGCGCGCAGCTGCGTGATGATTTGTTCGGAGTCGACGAGGGCTTTCGGGCACCCGAGCGATACGAAGCCTACTTTGGGGGACTGGGACATCTGGAATGTGGGGGCGTGGCGGCAAAAGCGTGAGTTTACAGCTATTTATGGGCGGCGAGCCAAAACAAGCGGGGGAAACGGCCGTGGAGTGCTCGATCGGACAGGCCGCCAGATCTGCAGTGGATCGGGGATGGGGAGTTGATGCGTCCCTTTCTGTTCGGGATGAGGGTCTGTCGGCCTGTCGGCAGCGGTACATCGGGCAACGCGCGCTTAGCGTATCCCTGCGCGCCGTCGCGGACAACGAGGTACCGGCCGACTCCGTCTGGAAGCCGAAGGGCCGAATCGTCCCAGCCGGGCCAGGTCGCCGCAGGCTCGGCCCCATCCAATCGCGCTACGTTCAGATGGCATAGGCGCGTAATCGGGTGTAATGGCTCTGCCCCGTGAACACGACTACGTTTATTGCACGTGAGCTTTCAAGTTTCACGTGCCGGCCCAAATACATCGGCCAGTCTAGCTCCATTAATAATCCAGAGGGTCATATCATGAATGACAATAATCGGCTTGTTGACGAAGAAAACAATCAAGACGTTTCCACCGATGCAGCCCAGACAGCGAATTGGCCTGCAATTGCTGCATTCAACGGGAAGTTGTACTTGGTCTACAAAGATCAAAAAACGACAAAAATGCAATACCAAACATACGATGGCACAAACTGGTCGCGCGCCACGCTAGTCAACAACATCGACACAACCAATCAAGCCATTGCATTAGCATCATTCAACGCGAATTTGTATATGGCTCACAAAGGCTCCGGGACCGACCCAGCGGTTTATTACAATTCAACCAATGGCTCCCAATGGGGGAATGACAAGGGCGTGCAGAATTGCAAAACCGACACTCCTGTCGCATTGGCGGACTTCAAGACGAAGCTGTACCTGGCGTTCAAACAGGCCTCCAGCAACAACATTTATACCAGTACCTTCAACGGCTCGGCCTGGGCACCATCGCCGACTCCGGTCCTTTCGGGCGTCGCCAAGACCACCCAGGCGGTTGCGTTGGCCGCATTTGGCACGAAGTTGTACTTGGCGCACAAAGGCGCTTCCGACGCCAAAATTTTCTACACGTCGTCATCCGATGGCATTAATTGGGTACAGGAGAATATAGTACGACCTGACATTGTCTCGACCACCGTGCCAGTTGCATTGGCAGCATTCAAGGGGAATCTTTACCTGGCGTATAAAGGCTCTCCCGACTCCAACACCAACATCTATTACACCTGGACGTCCGATGGTATTAACTGGCAATTCCCGGTGGAACTTCTCCTGGGCATCCCCCAGACCAACGCGCCGGTTTCATTGGCTGTATTCAACAACAAGCTTTACCTCGCGCACCAAAGCGCCTCCGATTCGAGCATTTTTTATACGTCGACGTCCGACGGCATCAACTGGCAACCCGAGCTGGCAATCCCCTATGCATCAATGGAAGAACAATGATGCTACCCATCGCCGGCGCGATCATTTTCAAGGTCTTCTGTTATCGCCGCCGGCCCGCTAGCGAGTCCGCATAAGCGGTCAGGCTGGCATACGGCCGATAGCTGCAGCTGGGCTATCGGCCGACGCAACTAGCACAGACAGTCGCCAGCCATCTGCCCGCACACGAGGCCGCGAGCAAGTCTCTGCCCAGTTCAAACCGTCGTACGGGACCGAGGTTATATTTAATGACCTTCAGTGCCGCCATGCGAAAATCCCGACATCCGTTCTCTTCTACCCAACGGGGTTCGCATGACCACGCACATCACGATCGAATTCACCGAGCACGCCACCGAAGCCATCGACGAGCAGACCAGCACCAGCTTTTCCTATGACCAGGGCGCCCATGTGCCGCAACCCGGCGACTTCGTCGAACTCGAGAATTCGCGGCAGACGTTTCTCGTGATCGGTCGCGTGTTTTCGCTGAAGGCCAACTACAGCGCCGTCAAGCTCGTGCTCGACCTGCCTCCGCAGGACGACGAGCAGGGATTCCCGGCACTCTGAACCCATCCGGTCCGATAACGTCGGCGTTGCCACGGCAATCGCAGGCGTGCGGACCGCCTTTCGCGAAAACGCCCCGCAACGGGAGCGTAAGCAAGCCCGCGCCGTAACTAGACGCGTGCCATCGGGCACGACATGTCCCGGTTGCATTTCGCTGCTTATTGGAATTCGATCGACCGGACAACGGTCATGCCTGCCGCACGCGAGGGCGCGGGCATTCGGTGCCGACGACCAAGAACGATCGTCGGCGACATCTCGCGGCAATGGCCTGCCAACCATCGTCGTGCCCGAGCACCCGATCGGCCGCATTGCACCGCCGCACGCCGCGGTACCGGCCGTCCGGCGGCGTGCGCCGCGGCGGCCGGCTTGCCGCGCAAGCGTTACTTCTTTTCGGGCTCCGTCGCGCCCGGTTGCTTGAACGGGAACGTGCTGAACATCGACTTCGCCTGGTTCTGCATCTGCTCCTGCATCTGCACGAACATGTTCTTCGACTGCTCGATGTAGCTCGTCATCATCCCTTGCATCATCGGCGCCTGCATGTTCATGAACTGCGACCAGACCTCCGGATTCATCGCGTTGCCTTCGTAGAGGTTCTTCGACTGATCGGCAAGCTTGTTCTGGATGTCGATGAACGCCTGGATGTTCTTTTCCAGGTACGTGCCCATCATGCCCTGCATCGCATGACCGTAGAAACGGATGATCTGCGACAGCATCGACGACGAGAACATCGGCACGCCGCCACTCTCCTCCTCGAGGATGATCTGCAGCAGGATGCTGCGCGTCAGGTCTTCGTTGGATTTCGCATCGACGACCTTGAAGTCCTCTTGTTCCAGCACGAGTTGCTTGACGTCGGTCAGCGTGATGTACGTGCTCGTCTCGGTATCGTAGAGCCGGCGGTTCGGGTACTTCTTGATGAGCCGCTCGGCCGTTTTCTTTGTAGTAGTCATGTAACGCCTTTGAGTGCAGCGTAGCGCAAGTGACAAATCCCCGCCGCCCGAGTCCGGGAGGCGGGGGCTTTCGGAAACGCCAGGCTGCGCGGCCAACCGGGCCCGGGCAGCCCGACGTTCAGCCCATGTGCAGGCCGCCGTTCAGCGAGAAGTCGGCGCCCGTCGAGAAACCGGATTCGTTCGACGCGAGCCAAGCGACGATCGAACCGATTTCCTCCGGTGCGCCAAGACGACGCACCGGGATCGTCGCGACGATCTTCTCGAGCACGTCCGGACGGATCGCCTTCACCATGTCGGTGCCGATGTAGCCGGGGGAAACGGTGTTGACCGTCACGCCCTTCGTTGCGACTTCCTGCGCGAGCGACATCGTGAAACCGTGGATGCCGGCCTTCGCGGTCGAGTAGTTCGTCTGCCCGAATTGCCCCTTCTGGCCATTCACCGACGAAATGTTGATGATCCGGCCCCAGCCACGCTCGACCATGCCGTCGATCACCTGCTTCGTCACGTTGAACAGGCTCGTCAGGTTGGTGTCGATCACGGCCGTCCAGTCTTCGTGCGTCATCTTGCGGAACACGACGTCGCGCGTGATGCCCGCGTTGTTGACCAGCACGTCGATCTCGCCGACTTCGGCCTTGACCTTGTCGAACGCTGCCTTGGTCGAGTCCCAGTCGCCGACGTTGCCTTCCGACGCGATGAAATCGTAGCCGAGCGCCTTCTGGTCCTCGAGCCATTTCACACGGCGCGGCGAGTTCGGGCCGCAACCCGCGACCACCTTGAAGCCGTCTTTCAACAGACGCTGGCAGATGCTGGTGCCGATGCCGCCCATCCCGCCCGTTACGTACGCAATTCGCTGAGACATAAATCTCACTCCATTTTTTGGTTTGGAGACCCGCCGGAGGCCCCTCTGACTTCACGTGGCGCCGGCCGAAGCCGCAATCGTCCGGCGCACGGATTGGTTTGGCGTCGACGGACGACCGGTTACGGACGTTCGACCGCGAGTGCGACACCCATCCCGCCGCCGATGCACAGCGACGCCAGACCGCGCTTCGCATCGCGCTTGACCATCTCGTGCAGCAGCGTCACCAGGATCCGGCAGCCCGACGCGCCGATCGGGTGACCGATCGCGATCGCCCCGCCGTTCACGTTCACCTTCGACGTGTCCCAGCCCATCTGCTTGT
>Ga0207690_10000070_pt1 | contig 88786 bp, 82 predicted proteins | sample KBSC23metaG_FD_184315 | JGI IMG/M metagenome (GOLD analysis project Ga0207690, IMG submission 184315) | Corn rhizosphere microbial communities from Kellogg Biological Station, Michigan, USA - KBS C2-3 metaG (SPAdes) (version 2) | ecosystem: Host-associated > Plants > Roots > Rhizosphere > Soil ... | reverse complement strand
GTGTTGCCCGGTTCGTGCGCCGCCAGCTTCTCGCGAATGGCAAGTCCCGCCTCGTAGCGCTCGCGGGCCGCGCCGAGATTGCCCGCCGCCACCTCGACATCGCCGAGCCTTTCGTAGCTGACCGACAGGTCGCGCTGCCACTCGGTGTTGCCCGGTTCGTGCGCCGCCAGCTTCTCGCGAATGGCAAGTCCCGCCTCGTAGCGCTCGCGGGCCGCGCCGAGATTGCCCGCCGCCACCTCGACATCGCCGAGCCTTTCGTAGCTGACCGACAAGTCGCGCTGCCGCTCGGTGTTGCCCGGTTCGTACGTCGCCAGCTTCTCGGCGATGGTAAGGCCCGATTCGAATTCTGCCCGCGCTTCCGGCAGCTCGCCTTCGATCATCAGAAGACCGCCGAATTCATGGTGCAACACCGCACGATCGCGCTCGTCAGCAACGTGCTGGAGCGCGATGGCGAAACAGTTCCGAGCCTCCACCAAAGTCCCGAAATGCTGGCGAATTCGACCGAGTTCGATCCAAGACCAGATGTCGGTCGGATCGAGGTCGACCGCCTCTGAATACGCGCTCATGGCTTTCGATGGCGAAAATGGCGCAAAGAGCCGCGCGGCTTGACGAAAGCGCTCGGCGTTTCGTAGCTTTCCCGCTCGCGCTTCTTGAATCAGCCGATCCGCGGCAGCCTCAACATCGCCTTCGATGACCTGTTCAGCGATGCTGCGGTCCGAAGCTTCTGGTGATTGTGCGAGGTCGGCCGCAGTCTCGGCCAAGCGCAGAGCTTGGTCACCGCTAGCGTCTGTCTCTTGCTTGACCCGCGCGCTCAGCTTGTCGATCAATCTCCGTCGCTGAGTGTCATCTAGCGTGCCAGATTCGATGGCGGCTTCGGTCCGTTCGAGAAGGTCCCCCGTCAGCAGTTTGTGCGTGAGCTCGTCACGCTCACCAGATGCTCGATCAACATCCCCGACAATCTCTGACACTTCGCCACGCGATGGTGCGGGTGCCTGCATCATTTGCCAGATCGAATAGCCGGCCGCGATGCCGCCGATAATTGCGGTTGCCAATGCAAGCGGATCATTGCCGCTAACCGCCCATTGAAGAACACGCCAGAAATCCGGCGCTGGCGGTTGGGGGACGGAAATTCTCGCGGCCGAAAGAGAAGTCACGACGGTTGCGACCGTCGCGAATAAGCCGCCGATTACCTTTCGTGTGATCGCCATGCGCCACCCCCGAGTGCGGCGAACATCGTGCAAGCATCACGCGTTTGCAATGGATCACAACGTGCGCTCGCTCGTCGAAGTACGACCAGCGCGTAGGCCGCTTTCGTTTTCCGGGCCTGCCGCCTTCGCTCATGCGGATCCAGATATCTTTCCCGGATCGGATCGCCCGCCCCGGCGTCGCCGCCCACGCCCATTAACCTGAAACAGACCCCGCCCCCCTAGACGTGCTCAGGACGTCAGGAGACACCGACATGAAGTTCGTTCTATTGAAGTCGCACGGCGGCGATTATCTGGTGGTCGCGGCCAATATCGCCTGGCTGCGCGCCCATGAAAACGGCCAGACCAAGGTCGGCATCGTCGGCGGCGATTCGCTGCTCGTCGCCGGCAGCATCCAGGAGACGGCCGCCACCATCCTGGCGGGCTAGCGCGCCGGGCGCGCCGGGCGCCCGGCGGCGGCCTCGCTGCCTTCAGCGATTCCCCTGCATGACCGCATAGGCGTTCATCGCCGGCCGGCGGCGTCCGGGAATCGGCAGCGGCTCCATCGCGGCGATCTCCTTGATCCGGCCGCCTTGGAACCAGATGGTGAGCGACAATTCCGGGCTCTCGCGGAAGGTGAGGATGCGCGCCAGCGGCCCGACATTGTCGACCCGGCAGATCCAGGACAGCTGCACCCAATCCGATCCCTCGTCATAGGCATAGGGGCCGAGGCAGCTTTCGGCCGCGGCGCGGATCGTCCCCGCGGTGAACGGCGCGCGCTGCATCCCGGCTTCCGAAAAGGACGTCAATTGGGTGTCGGCCCCCGGTGCCAGGAAACGGGCATAAGCGGCATCGCTCCGGCGCGCGGCGGCGAACGCGGCCCGGGCGCGGGCGAACAGGGGTCCGTCGATCCTGTTCCCGGCCGCGCGCTCGGCGATCGAGAAGCCCAGGCGCGGCCGTGCGCCGGCCTCCTGCGCGCTCGCGGCGGTTGCTGGAGCAAGGCCGAGCAGAGCAAGCAGCGCGGTTACGAAGAGGGGATTGTGCGTGGCCATCATTTTTCCTGCGAAGCCTGCGCGCGGTAGCGGGAAGCCGGGCCCCGGATCAAGCCCGGGGCGACGCGCGGGAGGAGACTCGGCGGCCTCCGCCCTGCGGCTTTGCCTTGCGCTCATGCGGCTCGAGCCAGCGCTTCCAAGTCCGCACCACTGTCAGCTCCTGGACTCGTTTTGCCCAAACTCGTCGAACCTGTTCGTCGTTGGCGATCTTCGCATGCGGCAATAAAAAAGAACTATGGGCTGTTGCAAAAATCCGGGCCAACGTTGGTCGCGCCGGCGAATGGCCTACGCTGCTTGGGGAATCTGCCACCGAAGTCATTGAGGATTCCCAACGAGTCAACGTTCCCACGCAACATGCCCTAGGTGGTGATGAGAACGAAGCGTAGGAAAGACTGGAGGCCGGTGGCGGAGACGTTACCGGCCTCCCGGCGATAGGTTTTCACCCAAATGGCTGCCCGTTGACTGCTAACCTATTAGCATAGTGCTAACTGGTTAGCATCGAAAGGCTTTCCCGGCATGGCTGCAGCTCGCGCCTTCGCGTGAACCAGGGGGCTGGCGCAGCGGACTCCGCTTGGGAACGGACAAACGGGTCGAAGTGGGTGCGGTGTGAGCCGTCACGGGAGTGAATCCCGTGACGTCGATCCGGTCGCTGACGCGCCGGTCGGCCGGCCTTCGCCGTCTCTCGCGGAAGCCTCGGCGGCGCTTCGCGCCGGCGGTCTTCCGCTCGGCGGCTCGCCGCAGCAGCTACGCTGCTTCGGCTTTCCGGCTTTGCCTTTTCCGCTCGTGCGGATCGAGGTAGCGCTTGCGGATCCGCACCACCCGCGGCGTCACCTCGACCAGCTCGTCGTCCTGGATGTAGGCGATCGCCTGCTCCAGCGTCATCCGCTTCGGCGGGGTGAGGCGGATCGCCTCGTCCTTGCCGCCCGAGGCGCGGAAGTTGGTCAGCTGCTTCGACTTGAGCGGGTTGACCTCGAGGTCCTGGGGCTTGGCGTTCTCGCCGATCACCATGCCTTCGTAGAGCTTCTCGCCGGGCGCGATGAACAATATGCCGCGCTCCTCGAGCGCGTTCAGCGCGTAGGCGACGGCGTCGCCCTGCTCCATCGAGATGAGGACGCCGTTCTGGCGGCCCTGGATCGGGCCTTTGTAGGGGCCGTAGCGCTCGAACAGGCGGTTCATGATGCCGGTGCCGCGGGTGTCGGAGAGGAACTCGCCATGATAGCCGATCAGGCCGCGCGACGGCGCCGAGAAGGTGAGCCGGGTCTTGCCGCCGCCCGAGGGGCGCATGTCGGTCATCTCGCCCTTCCTTTGCGCCATCTTCTCGACGACGGTGCCGGCATGCTCGTCGTCGACGTCGATGACGACCGTCTCATAGGGCTCCTCGCGCCCCTTCGGCCCGTCGCGGAAGAGGACGCGCGGCCGGCTGATCGACAGCTCGAAGCCCTCGCGCCGCATCGTCTCGATCAGCACGCCCAATTGCAGCTCGCCGCGGCCGGCGACCTCGAACGCGTCCTTCTCCGCGCTTTCGGTCAGCCGGATCGCGACATTGCCTTCCGCCTCGCGCTCCAGGCGGTCGCGGATCACCCGGCTCTGCACCTTGTCGCCGTCGCGGCCGGCATAGGGGCTGTCGTTGACCGAAAAGCTCATCGCCAGCGTCGGCGGATCGATCGGCCGGGCACGCAGGGGCTGGGTGAGGCCCGGGTCGGCGATGGTGTTGGAGACGGTCGCCTTGGTGAGGCCGGCGATGGCGACGATGTCGCCCGCCTGGGCGCTCTCGACCGGCACCCGCTCGAGCCCGCGGAAGGCGAAGACCTTGGTCGCCCGCCCCTCCTCGACCGCATTGCCGTCGACGTCGATCGCCTTGATCGGCATGTTGACGTTGAGCGTGCCGCTCTCGATCCGGCCGGTGAGGATGCGGCCGACGAAGGGATCGCGGTCGAGCAGGGTCACCAGCATCTTGAACGGCTCGTCGACCTCCCGTCCGGGCGCCGGGACATGGTTAACGATGGTCTCGAACATCGGCGTCAGATCGCCCGAGCGGACGTCGTCGGTGAGGCCCGCATAGCCGGCGCGGCCCGAGGCGTAGAGGGTCGGGAAATCGAGCTGCTCGTCATTGGCCTCGAGCGTCAGGAACAGTTCGAACACCTCGTCGAGCACCTCGGCCGGGCGGGCGTCGGGGCGGTCGATCTTGTTGACGACGACGATCGGCTTGAGGCCGAGCGCGAGCGCCTTGCCGGTGACGAACTTGGTCTGCGGCATCGGCCCCTCGGCCGCGTCGACGAGCAGGATGACGCCGTCGACCATGGAGAGGATGCGCTCGACCTCGGCGCCGAAATCGGCGTGGCCGGGCGTGTCGACGATGTTGATGTGGGTGCCGTTCCACTCGACCGAGGTGCACTTGGCGAGGATGGTGATCCCGCGCTCCTTCTCGAGGTCGTTCGAATCCATCGCCCGCTCCTCCACGCGCTGGTTGTCGCGGAAGGTGCCGGACTGGCGGAACAGCTGGTCGACAAGGGTCGTCTTGCCGTGATCGACGTGGGCGATGATCGCCACGTTGCGAAGGCTCATCTCGGGGTAACTCTCGGGTCGGAGAAATGTTCGCCGGCGATATAGCGCTTATGCTGCACTGCAACAAGAGTGGAGACTACGCTAATCGTCGCCTTTGGTCACTCTCTCCTGATAGCGCGCCCGCAATTGGCTGGCGATCGCTTCCGCGCGCATCAGCAGCGCGGACAATTCGCGCCGGCATGCTTCGAGCTCCTGCTCCAGCTCGTCGATTTCGTAGGCATGCCGTCGCGGCGGCCGGTCCGCAACGACGGCCTCGATCACCGCAACCCGTCGCTCCACCTCTGCCGCCGCATGCTCGGGCGTCATTCCGTCCCGGTGCTGAAATACCTGGAGGGGTGCCATCGGGGCCCGGCTCCGCATCCAGGCGCCAAAGGGTCGGCTTCCTCGCGATTGGTTGCATTTGCCGCAAGCGGGAATGAGGTTGTCGACTTCCGTGAAATAGCCGGTCCAGCCCGATTGCTCGACCATCGGAAACAGATGATCCCATTCGGTCTGCGGCGCGCCGCAATAGGCGCAGCTCGGCCTCGCGGGATCGAGCCCGAACTTTCGATAGCGCGCCGCGAGCTCGGCGGGGCCAGGCTTGCAGTAAGGCGCTCGGGCGCGCGCGAATTGCGAGGCCATCGTGCTCGATCGATTGCTGATTGTCGCCTTGCCCGGAATCTTCATTGAGCGAGCCGCTCCCCGGTAAGCCGTCGCGCAGGATTCAGCGCGCCACCCGCTCCAATATCTCGACGCCGCGCGCCAGCGCCCGGCGCTCCGAATCGGCGAGCTTGCGCAGCCGCGTGACGAGGGCGCCGACGCGGCGCTCGCGGCCGGCTTCGAGCAGGTGGATGCCCTCGTTCGTGGCCGCGATCTCGACGCTCCGGCGGTCGCCCGGCTTGGCGATGCGGGTGACGAGGCCGCGCTCGACCAGGGCGTCGACGATCCGGCTCATCGTCGGCGGCTTGACCTGCTCGGCCGAAGCGAGCTCGGCGAGCGACATCGGCCCGCCGAACACGATCACCGATAAGGCCGACAGCCGCGGCGCCGAAAGGCCGCTGCCGTCGTCCTCGCGGCGCAGCGTCCGAAGCAGGCGGATCGCGGTCGAATGCACCCGCGCGGCGACGTCCCTGATTTCCCCTTCGCCCATCTTGACTCCTAACACTTAGCTATGCTAACGATTGTTCTGTCTAAACTGTTAGCATGAGACGGAGGATAAATCCATGCCCGTAAATCCCTCTCGCATAATGCAGATTGCAGTCGTCGTGCGCGACCTCGATCGGGCGAAAGCCTTTTATGCCGACCTGCTCGGCCTTCGGCATTTGTTCGACGCGCCGCCCGGCCTCTCCTTCTTCCAGTGCGGCGAGGTCAGGCTGATGCTGACCCCGCCGGAGGGACCCGAGACCGCCGGCATTTCGATCATCTATTACGACGTCGCCGATATCGAGGCCGCGCACCGGTCGCTCGTCGAGGGCGGCGTGGCCTTCGAAAGCGACCCCCATGTCGTCGCCAGGGTGGGCGACAGCGACCTCTGGCTCGCGCTGTGCCGCGATCCCGACGGCAACATGGTCGGGCTGATGAGCGAACGGCCGGCGTCCGCCTGAACCATTGCCTCCGCCGAAGCCCGGCCCTAGGCGTCCTCCACCCCGATTGATGGAGGATGAATTGCTCGACCGCCGCGCCTTTCTCGCCAGCTCCACCGCGCTCGGCTTCGTCGGCCTGGCCGGCCTCGCCGGCCTCGGCCTGCCCGCCTTCGCCGAGGAGACGAACCCGCGCGACCAGGCGCTCGATGCGCTGCTCACCGCCTGGTTCAACGAGGATTTGCGCGACAATCCCGGCTTCGCGACCGCGCTCGGGCTCGATACCGGCGCCCTCGCCGCGCTGCGCGGCCAGCTCGGCGACAATTCGCAGGCCAGGGCCGATGCCGACCGCGCCAAGGCGGTGCGCCGGGCGCGGGAGCTCGCCGCCTTCGGCCGCACCGGGCTGAGCCCGGCCGGCGCGCTCAACTACGACATCGCCCTGTTCCGCGGCGAGGTCGGGACGATCGGCGCGCGCTTCCATTACGGCAGCGCCGGCGGCCGCCCGGCGCCCTATGTCGTCAGCCAGTTGGGCGGCGCTTATTATCAGGTGCCCGATTTCCTCGACACCCAGCACCCGGTCCGCACCGCCCAGGACGCGGACTATTATCTCGCCCGGCTCGAGGCGTTCGCAACCAGCCTCGACCAGGAGACCGACCGCATCCGCCACGACGCGGCGCTCCGCGTCACCCCGCCCGACTTCGTTCTCGACAAGGCGATCGGCAATCTCGAGCGGCTGCGCGCCACTCCGGCGGCCGAAACGACCCTGGTCCGCTCGCTCGTCCGCCGCGCCGGCGAGGCCCATGTCGAGGGGGATTACGAGACGCGCGCGACGGCGTTGGTCTCGGGGCCGATCGCCGCCGCGCTCGACCGCCAGCGCGCCGCGCTGCAAGCGCTGCGCCCGCAGGCGACCCACCAGGCCGGCGCCGGCCGGCTGCCCGACGGCGAGGCTTATTATGCCTGGGGCCTCAAGGCCAACACCACCACGGCGATGTCCGGCGAGGAGATCCACCGGCTCGGCCTCGCCCAGGTAGCCGAGATCCACGGCCAGCTCGATCCGCTGCTGCGCGCCGAGGGCTTCACCCGGGGCACGGTCGGCGAGCGGATCAACGCCCTCAACGTCGATCCGCGCTATCTCTATCCCAACACTGACGAGGGCCGCACCGCCTTGCTCGCTTATTTGAACGAGGTGCTCGCCGACATCCGGCCGCGCCTTTCGCGCATGTTCAACACCATCCCCCGCGCCGAATTGCGCATCAACCGGGTGCCGGCGGCGATCGAGGCGGGCGCTCCGGGCGGCTATTACCAGGGCGCGCCGCTCGACGGCTCCAGGCCCGGCATCTATTATATCAACCTCAAGGACACCCACGAATGGCCCAAGATGGGCCTCAAGACGCTGACCTATCACGAAGGCATTCCCGGCCATCATTTCCAGATCAGCATCGCCCGCGAGGCGGGATCGCTGCCGATCTACCGGCGCGCCGGCGGCTTTTCCGCCTATAGCGAGGGCTGGGCGCTCTACGCCGAACGGCTCGGCGACGAGCTCGGCTGCTACGAGGGCGATCCGCTGGGGCGGATCGGCTATCTCCAATCCTATCTGTTCCGGGCGGTTCGCCTGGTCGTCGATTCCGGCCTTCACGCGAAGGATTGGAGCCGCGAGGCGGCGATCCGCTACATGATCGACAATGCCGCCGAGCCGGAGGGATCGGCGGTGCGCGAGATCGAGCGCTATTGCGTCTGGCCCGGCCAGGCCTGCGCCTACAAGAGCGGCCAGACCGTGATCGCCGCGCTGCGCGCCGAGGCCGAGCGGGCGATGGGCGCGCGCTTCGATTTGAAGGCCTTCCACGACGCGCTGCTGAACGGCGGCGCGATGCCCCTGACCGTGCTCCAGCGCCGGGTCCGCGAGTGGATCGCCGCCTGAGCACCACCCGCTCTCGAAACAAAGGCGGCGCCCCGGGGATGTCCCGGAGCGCCGCCCTCACGATTCCCGAAGATCAGAGCACGAAGTCGTTGTTCACCAGCAGGATGTTGGTCTGGATGGTGAAGTCGGCGACGCCGTCGCCGTTGACGTCGCCGGCGACGAAGAAATTGCCGGCCGAGCTGTAGGCGCGCAACTGGCCCGCGCTGCCGGTGAAGGCGCCGCCGCCGATGAAGGTGAAGGCATTGTCGGCGCCGCCGGCGACGGCGTCGATCAGGGTGAGATCGAGCCGGTCGGGGCCATGCTGGAAGTCGGTGATCCGGTCGGCGCCGCCAATCTCCGAGACGGAGAAGACGTCGCTGTCGGCGCCCCCGGTGAGCAGGTCGTCGCCGGCGCCGCCGTTGAGATGGTCGGCGCCGCTGCCGGCCGAAAGAATGTCGTTGCCGCCGCCGCCGTCCAGCGTGTCGGCGCCGTTGCCGCTGGAAATATTGTCGTTGCCGCCGAGGCCGAACAGCGAGTCCTTGCCATTGCCGCCGACCAGGGTGTCGTTGAAATTGCTGCCCTCGAGCTTCTCGATCGAGCTGAGCACGTCGCCGCTGGCCTCGCCGCCGCTGCCGGAATTGGTCGCCAGCGACGCGGTCACGCCGGCCGCCGCCAGGGCATAGCTGGCGGTGTCGAAGCCGGAGCCGCCGGCCAGCGTGTCGGCGCCCGCCTTGCCCATCAGGAAATCGTCGCCGCCATTGCCGTTGAGGACGTTGACCGCGCCGTTGCCGATGATCACGTCGTTGCCGTTGCCGCCGGTGCCGTTCTCGATGACGACGCCGTTGGCGATGGTGAAGCCGCCGTGGATGTCGTCGACGAACGAGACGACGCCGCCGCCGGTCGGGGTGTAATCCAGCGTCGCCGCGGTGAGGTCGATGCGCGCGTCGCGGTTGCCCGTATAGCGGATCTCGTCGGTGCCGCCGGTGTCCCAGATCGTCTCGTAATAGGTGCCCTGGGCCTGGACGTTCTTCAGCGTATAAAGGGTGTTGCCCGCCGCATAGGGATTGGCGACGCCGTAGCGCTGCTGGAGCAAGGCGATGTCGAACGCGCTGAGCGTGCCCGACCAGCCATTGTCGATCCCGGCGATGGTGAACGGCGAGGGGCCGTCGGGATGGAGCGGCCAGGCGTCGTTATAGGACATCACGGTGTAGACGCCCTGGTTGAGATCGAAGATGCCGTAACTGTCGAACGGCCCGTTCACGCCGAGCATGACGTCGGAGCCGCCGCCATCGTCGTGCGGATGGGCGAGGCCGTGGGCGTGGCCAAGCTCGTGCAGGAGGACGGCGAAGGCGTAGCCGCCCTGCAGCAGGCTCACCTGGTTCCCCGGAATGTCCTGGGCGGAGAAGCCCGGCTTATCCCAGCCGCCGCTGTCGACGTTGAACACGCCGATCCCCTGAGCGTCGCCATAGGCCGGGTCCTGCGGGTAGAAATAGGCGCCGTAATCCTCCGAGGTGGTCGTGATCAGCCGGAACTCGGCCTCGGATTCGATCGTCGTCTCGATATAATTGATGCCGAGGATCTTGGTATATTGCAGCAGCGCGTTCATCACCGCCGCCTTTTCGGTCGCGTTCCAGCCGAACGAGGGCAGCGGGTTGATGCCGTCGTCGGCGAGCTCGTCATAGCTCTCGCCGGCGGGCGCGAAGAAGACCTTGACCGTGTTGCCCGGCCCGATGTCGATATTGTCGGCGGAGAACCAGTTGATCGCGTCGAGCGGGTTGAAGTCGTCCGGGTCGACCGCCTGCAGCGTGACCGAATAGCCGCCGGTCCACGGCGCATAGGATTGCACGTCGAGATAATAGCTGCCGCTCGTCTGCGCGTAAAAGCCGAGGCGCGAGCTGATGTCGCCGGGGAAGTTGATGTCGTCGTTGGACGCGACGAGATTCCCCGCGGAATCGTAGAGAAAGATGATGGGATCGAGCTCGCCCGCCGGGAGCGCCTGATAGTCGGAAGCGTAATCGGCGCCGCCAGCCACTTCGATCGTGTAGAACTGGCCGGCCGTCATATTGATCTTGAACGTGTCGGTTTCGCTGGCGCCGGCGCCATAGACCGGGGGGACGCCGGCATCGATGAAGCCGTAGTTGATGCCGAGGTTGAGCAGCGGCGCGCCTGCGAAGGTGTCGCCGACGACGTCGGTGAGCGGCTGCAGAAGAAAGTCCAGCGTATATTGGCCGGTCCCGCCGGAGCCCGGATAAGCCGAAGCCTCGATGAACCAGGTTCCGCTGACATTGGGCGTGAAGGTCAGCAGCGAGTTGGTGCCCGAACCGCCGTCATCGTCGGCGGTAACGAAGTTGCCGAGTTGATTGTACAGGAAGATCACCGCATCCTGCAGCGGCGTGGCGCCGCTGCCATAGAGCGAGATCATGTAGGTCCTGCCCGCCGTGACGCTGACCGCGAACACGTCGGTATCGCCCGGTGGGCTGATCGTGCTGGTGACGAGGATCGTGCTCGGCACCCCGATCGTGACGGTGGGAGCGTTGGCCGTGCTGGCCAGGGCCATCAGGTTCGGCGACACGCCGCCCTGCGCCGCCTTGAAGGCGCCGATCGTCGACATGCACATCCAGTAATCGTCGTTCTTGAGGATGGTGGCGGCGTTGCTGGCAATTTCCTGTCTGGAACGAGCGGACATCAGGTTTCCCCCCACAAGGATGTTTAAAAAACTCGTGGCGGACGCCCGAGTCTCGGCGCCGGCAACAAATCATGGTTGGCAAGGGGTTGCAACGACGCTCGCAGGCATGGCCTGGTCCCGATTCGAAACCTTTTGGGGGTCGGGCTACCGTGATCTTACGGCGACTTGTGCCGATGACGCTGCCCCGGCATAACGTTACAGCGCCGTAAAAAGAAATATGAATGAATGACTTAATAATATGTGTTGTCGCCCTGCTCGGCGCGAGCGCCAAGCCGGCATCGCCGCCGGCCGGCGCCGGCGCCGATCCGCCAAGAACATCGTCCCGATTGGAGTTGGTAATGGAGGAATCGCAAAATGGCGGCGGTGTCGCCAACCTCCCTTATGCGCGCGGACGGACCTTCCGCCGCCTCGACGAGTATCTCGCTTATCTCGAGCGGCAGGGCGCGATCGATCTGCCGTGGTGGCGGCCGATCGGCCCCGGCGTCTACGAGCGCGCCACCCGCATGCCGGGCCGGCCGCCCGAGCGCGCGACCCGCGCCGAGCTGATGCGCCGCTTCGGCTTCACCCGCTAGGCGGAAGCGCTAGACCGGGGCGGTGAAACCGGTGGCGGCGGTCGCATGCCATCGAGTCGCCGTTCGATCGCGTCGAGCCTGGATATGATTTCGTCCAGCTTGTGCTCGCTCCTTCCGGCGGCATCATCGCCCCCTCCCGCATCGGGGGGAGGCGGCATCGAGGGAGCGGTCTCCGGGGGAGGCTTTGAAGCGCGAGTCCATGTCGCGAACGTCCGCGCCGCCCACAACGCAGCCCCACCGCCAAGGACTCCGAAAATCAGCTCCCCCGCATCGAAATCAAAGTTTAGGTTGCCGGCGCGGGCCAGGGCCGGAAGGTAATTTGCGTCGGTAGCCAGAAAATACACTATGACGAAGAACAATGCCGCAACCATGGTACCAAGCGCCAAGAAAATTGCTTCGACCCGGCGATCCTCCATCACTGAACTCCTTCTCGTGAACAGCCCTATCTCGCGGAACGATCGCCGGCCGTTCTTGGAGCCGGTGTAGCCCCAACGAGATTCGATCGCCAGTTCGAGAACTCCACGACGTTCCCACCGTTGCGCGAGCTGCGACCGCTCACTAACCCTTCCACGTCCACACTAGGGGGCCGTTTTCTATGCTCGATCGGCGCTGGGTCCTGATTCTTCTGGCCTTTCTCCTTGCCGCCCCGGCCGCCGCCCAGCAGGACCGCGCGATCCTGCTCCGCCCGGCCCGGGTCTTCGACGGCGTCACCCTGTCGCCGCACGAAGGCTGGCAGGTGCTCGTCCGCGGCGAGCGGATCGAGGCGGTAGGGCCGAACCTTGCCGCGCCCGCCGGCGCCCGCACGATCGACCTGCCCGGCGCGACTTTGATGCCCGGGCTGATCGAGGGCCATGCCCATCTCTTCCTCCACCCCTATAACGAGACCAGCTGGGACGATCAGGTGCTGCGCGAGCCGCTGGCGCTGCGCACCGCCCGGGCCGTCGCCCATGCCCGCGTCACGCTGATGGCGGGCTTCACCACCGTCCGGGACCTGGGCACCGAGGGCGCCGGCTATGCCGATGTCGGGCTCAGGGAGGCGATCGACCGGGGCATCGTGCCCGGGCCGCGGCTGCTGGTCGCCACCCGCGCCCTGGTCGCGACCGGCAGCTACGGGCCGCGGACCGCCGATCCGGAAGCGCCCTTGCTCGGCGCCGAGGAAGCGGACGGACCCGGCCTCGTCGCCGCCGCCCGCCGCCAGATCGGCGCCGGCGCCGACGTCGTCAAATTCTACGCCGACTATCGCTGGCGCCCGGACGAACCGAGCCGGCCGACCTTCACCATGGAGGAGATGCGCGCCGCCACCGAGGCCGCCCACGCCGCCGGCCGCACCGTCGCCGCCCACGCTTCGACTCCCGAGGGCATGCGCCGCGCGATCCTCGCCGGGGTCGACACGATCGAGCACGGCAATGACGGCAATGCCGAAATCTTCCGGCTGATGCGCGAGCACGGCACCGCGCTCTGCCCGACCCTGGCCGCGACCGACGCGATCGCCCGCTATCGCGGCTGGACCGGCGCCGCGCCCGAGCCCGAGGCGGTGCAGGCCAAGCGCGCCAGCTTCGCCGCCGCCCGCGCCGCCGGAGTCGCCATCTGCATGGGCGGCGACGTCGGCGTCTTCGCGCACGGCGACAATGGGCGCGAGATGGAATTGATGGCCGAATACGGCATGCGTCCGGCCGAGGTGCTGATCGCGGCGACCTCCGGCAACGCCCGCATCTTCCGGCTCGCCGACCGCGGCGCCGTCCGCCCCGGCCTGCTCGCTGATCTCATCGCCGTCGACGGCGATCCGACCCGCGACATCCACGCCGTCCGCGCCGTCCGCCTCGTCATCAAGGGCGGCGCGATTGTCCGCGAGGAGGGGCGGTGAAGAGCCAGTCCTTCCGCGCCCGCCTCGGCTTCGCCTTCGCCGGCATCCGCACCGTCTGGCGCCGCGAGAAGAGCTTCCGCACCCAATGCCTGCTCGGCCTCCTCGCCGCGGCGGTGACGGCGGCATTGAGGCCCGGCTGGGCCTGGGCCGCGCTGATCGCGCTGGCGATGGGCCTCGTCCTCGCGCTCGAGCTGGTCAACGGCGCCCTCGAATATCTGATCGACCGGGTCCATCCCGAGCTCCACGACGAGATCAAGCACGCCAAGGACGCCGCCGCCGGCGCGGTCCTGCTCGCCAGCTTCTTCGGCGCGCTGGTCGGCATGGCGATGGTGATCGACTGGCTGTCCAGCCGCTGGCTCTAGGCGCCGGCGAGGCGGCGCTTGAAATAGTGGAACGGGTACCAGCTGGAGACGTAGGCCCAGCCGCTGCGCTCGAGCCTGGCGCGGGCGGATTCGGGAAACAGCGCCGTCACCCGGCGATACTCCCAGCGTGAGTCGGTCTGGCGGAAGATCAGGGACAACGCCCCGGTCCCGATCAGCTCGCGCCCGTCGCCCCCCTCCTCCGCCATGATCGCCAGCTCGTTGAACGCGGTCGCGCCGGTACGGACGATCGCCTCCCCGCCGACGTCGCCGTCCGCGCCGGCGCCGCCGAAGCGCTGCTGGGCGGCTTGCTTGCTGGTGCCGATCAGGCCGCCGATCTCCGCCCAGCTTAAGCTCGCCCGCCGGGCCGCGTCCACCCAGCGGTGCAGCGCATGGCGGCTTTCTTCGGCCGCGACATGAGCGGCGACGACCATCTCGCCATAATCTTCGCGGTTGCGGCCCGCGAACTCGCCATGCTTCTCGGTGTACCAGGCGAGGGCGAGATTTCCCGCCCGCGCCCGGATCTCCTGCTCCGACGCGATGTCCAATGATCGTCCTTCCGTCAATATGATCTTGACGAATCGTCAATACAGGCTTGCCGCCGCGCGTCAAGACATTCTTGACGAGGCGTCAGCGCGGCACAATCATCGGCGCGCCGCCGCTGACCGAGGCGCGCCGGTTCACCTGGGTGACGACGAGGACGACGTCCGGCAGGTCGAAGCTGAGCGCGACATCGCCGATTCGCCGCCAGTGCGGGAAGGGCGTTCGCTCGACGGCGCCGCCGGCGCTGAGCCGGTAGACGCCGTCGATGCCGACCGCGCGCAGCGAGTCGCCGACGCGGGCAAGGCCGAAGAAGGCGGTGCTGCTTCCGGCGAAGTCCGCGTCCGAGATTTCGCTCGAATAGAGCGCCTCGACCCGCTCTCCGCAGACCTCGACGAGCCGTCCGTGCGACATGAAATGGACGAGGCCGATGGCGACGATGACGCATTCCGGCCGCCACGGCTCGGCGGCGATCGCGTGAACCGGGTCGCAGGCGCTGTTGAGCGGCCCGCCCCGGCACCTGTCCTCGGGCGTGCTGCGCTCGATCGTGACGATAGCGCCGTTGCGGCGATCGATGCGCCTGAGGCCGCCGCCCCATTCGCCGCTGTTGAGGCCGAGATAGAGATGCCGGGGCGTCCCGAACAATGCGGTGTTGACCCGGGCGTGCGGAAGATCGTCCGCCAGGGCGACGTCGTGCGGCCCGCCGCGCCGCATCTCGACGATCCGCTCGCTGGTCAGCAGGGTCACCAGGCCGTCGCGGCAGTCCATCGCGATCAGCCGGTCGCCGCGCCGCGAAGCCTGGCCGGCGATCCGCCAGGCGCCGCCGGCGCGGCGGCGAACGGTCCACGCGCGGCCGCCGCCGCGCTGGCCGGTGAGGATCACGATCGCGCCGCCGCTGCGGCAGAGGTCGAGCACCGGCTCGGGCAGGGTCTCGGGCACCGTCGCCTGCGAATCCTCGGCGACGCTGAGCAAGGTCCCCGATTCGGTGAGCAGCCAGAGCCGCCCGTCGGCGAAAGCGCCGCGGATGAGATAGGCCTGCGGGGGGTCCGGCGCCTGGGCGGGGGCCGGCGCCGCCAGCAGCCCCGAAAAGAGCAGCAGCAGCAACCCGCGGAGGCTCAGCCCAGCCATAGCCGGAGCATAAGGCTCACCGCCCCGACCGCAAGCACGCCGGCGGCCCACAGGCCGGCGAACCAGGCGAGCTGCTTCGGCCTAATGATAGCCATGCTCGCCGACCTTGCCGCGGAACACCCAATAGGACCAGGCGGTGTAGGCGAGGATCATCGGCAGCAGGACCAGCGCGCCGACCGCCATGAACGCCTGGCTCGAATGCGGCGCCGCCGCCTGCCAGATCGTCACCCGGCCGGGGATGACGTCGGGCCAGATCGAGACGGCGAGCCCGGCCATCGACAGCAGGAACAGGCCGAGCGTCGCCGCGAACGGCAGCCAGTCCTTGCGCCAGCCGATGCTCCACCAGAGCGTCAGCGCGACGCCGCCGAACAAGAGCGGCATCGGCACCGCCACCAGCAGGCCCGGATAATCGAACCAGCGCTCGAAATATTGCGGCAGGACGAACGGGGTGTAGAGGCTGACCGCGCCGATCGCCGCGAGCAAAGCGGGGGTCAGGACATAGGCCCAGCGCCGCGCCCGCGCCTGCAACTCCCCTTCGGTCTTCCAGATCAGCCAGGCCGCGCCGAGCAGGGCATAGCCGACGACCAGGCCGGCACCGGTCATCAGGCTGTAGGGCGTCAGCCAATCCCACCAGCCGCCGGCATAGGCGCGGCCCTCGATGCGGATGCCGTGGAGCATCGCGCCCAGGGTGATCCCCTGGGCGAAGGTCGCCACCGCCGAGCCGAGGCAGAAACCGATATCCCAGAGCTTGCGGTGGCCGGGATCGCGCCAGCGATATTCGAAGGCGACGCCGCGGAAGACGAGGCCGAGCAGCATCGCGGTCAAGGGCGCGTAGAGCGCCGGCAGGACGATCGCATAAGCGAGCGGAAAGGCCGCCATCAGCCCGCCGCCGCCGAGCACCAGCCAGGTCTCGTTGCCGTCCCAGACCGGCGCGATCGCGTTCATCGCCTGGTCGCGCTCCTTGCCCACCGGGAAGGCCGGGAACAGGATGCCGATGCCGAGATCGAACCCGTCCATCACCACATAGGCCGCCACCGCGAAGGCGATCAGCAGCGCCCAGAGGATGGTGAGGTCCATCAGCGGAGCTCCTCCCGGCCGACGCTTGCCGCCGGCGTGATTCCGGCGCTTCGGAGCGGGCCTTCGCCGGCGATTGGCGGGCCCTCCCGCGGCGCCGCCGCCATCAGCCTGAGGATGTAGAGCGTCCCCGCCGCGAAGACGGTGAAATAGACGATGACGAAGGCGAGCAGCGAGCCGGTCACCGCCGGCGCGGCGACCGGCGAGACCGAGTCGCGGGTCCGCAGGAGCCCGTGGACGAGCCAGGGCTGGCGGCCGACCTCGGTGGTCACCCAGCCGCAAATCACCGCGACGAATCCCATCGGCGCCATGAACAAGGCGAAACGGTGCAGCCGGCGCGCCCGATAGAGGCGGTGCCGGAGCCGGGCGAGCAGGCTCCACGCGCCGAGCAGGGCCATCAGGAAGCCGAGGCCGACCATGATCCGGAACGACCAGAACAGGATCAGCGACGAAGGCCGGTCCGCCCTGGGCAGCGAGTCGAGCCCGGGCATCGGCGCGTTCATGTCGTGGAGGATGCCGAGCGAGCCCATCTTCGGCAGCGACACGGCGTAGCGCACCGTCTCCGCCTCGTCGTCGGGCCAGCCGATGATGTGCCAGGGCGCGCCGTCGGGGTAAGCGTGGAAATAGCCCTCGATGGCGAGGATCTTGGCCGGCTGGTGCTCGTAGGTGTTGAGCGCGTGCTCGTCGCCGACGACGATCTGCACCGGCGCGACCAGAGCGGCCATCCACATCGCCATCGAGAACATCTTGCGGACCTCGGGCGTGTCGCGACGGCCGAGCAGATGCCAGGCGCCGACGCCGCCGACCACCAGGGCGGTGGTGAGATAGGCGGCGATCACGGTGTGGGCGAAGCGGTAGGGGAAGCTCGCCGTGAAGACGATGTCGAGCCAGCTCCCCGCCGGCACGAACTGGCCGGCCTGGTTGACCGCCCAGCCGGCGGGAGTCTGCATCCAGCTGTTGGCGGCGAGGATCCAGAAAGCCGAGATAGCGGTGCCCAGAGCGACCATGCAGGTGGCGGCGAAGTGGAGCCCCTTGCCCACTTTTTCCATGCCGAACAGCATCACCCCGAGGAATCCCGCCTCGAGGAAGAAGGCGGTCAGCACCTCATAGGCCATCAGCGGCCCGACGATCGGCCCGGCCCGGTCCGAGAAGACCGACCAGTTGGTGCCGAACTGGTAGGACATGACGATCCCGGAAACGACGCCCATCGCGAACGCCACCGCGAAGATCTTCAGCCAGTAGCGGAACAGGGTGAGATAGACCGCCTTGCCGGTCTTCAGCCACAGCCCCTCGAGCACCGCCAGGTAGGAAGCGAGGCCGATCGAGAAAGCGGGGAAGATGAAATGAAACGAGATGGTGAACGCGAACTGGATCCGCGCCAGCAGCAATGCGGTTTCGCCGTCGGCCACCCGGCTTTCTACCCCTGCGGCAGCGGTCGCGGCAACGCCGATTTGCGCCTGCGGTTCGTCCCGATCTGGACTCAACATGGGCATTGACGCGTCAGAACAAAACGGGTACAACCACGGAGTCGCTCAGGGCGAAGGTCCGGCGATGGGACGGCTGGGGGGAGGACCTTCTCGTTTCGGGATCGTTCTCTATGGACTCGGCGTCACCAGGGAGTCACCTTATCGGAGCAAAACAAGGGTCGACAGCGAGTCGCGCGGGCCAAGTCCGGGCCCAGTTTCACGCGGCGCGGCCCTACCGGGGAATCGGACGAGTTAGGGAGCACGCGGGGGAGGACCTGCCATCATTCCAACAGGCGGAGACCGTGATTCCACGGCTCTGTTTTGTCGGCTGCCATTGACCCATGAAACCTGAGAGGGAACGAACGTGAGCACTATCACAGGCACCAGCGGCGACGACACGATCAGCGGCGGCAACGGCGCCGACACCATCTTCGGCGGCGACGGCAACGACATCATCTCGGGCGGCAACGGCATCGACGCGCTGTTCGGCGAAGGCGGCAACGACCAGCTCACCGGCGACAACGGCGCCGACGATCTCACCGGCGGCGAAGGCGACGACGTGATCGACGGCAGCAGCGGCCACGACACCGCTTATTATTCCGGTCCGATCGGCGACTATTCCTTCTTCTCCGCGGCCGGCTATCTGCACATCGTGCATCTCGGCGGCGCCGGCGCCGACGGCCACGACCGGGTGATCAACGTCGAACGGCTGGTCTTCGCCGACCGCGTCATCGACATCGGCAGCGGCAAGAACGCTCCGGTCGCCGGCGACGACCATGTCTTCATCAACGAGGACACCGGCACCTACAGCAGCGGCGCGGCGAGCGTGAAGGACAACGATTTCGACTTCGACGGCGACCCGCTGACCGTCACCGGCGGCACCTTCACCGGCACCTACGGCACCCTGACGCTCAACGCGGACGGCACCTACAGCTACGCATTGTTCGCCTCCGTCCAGGGGCTGGACGACGGCGAGACCGTCACCGACAGCTTCAACTACACCATCACCGACAATGACGGCAGCGACACCGGCACGCTCGTCTTCCACATCGCGGGCGTCAACGACGCGCCCGTCGCCAATGACGACACCGCCTCCACCAGCGAGGATGCCGCCGTCTCCGGCAACGTCCTCGCCAACGACACCGACATCGACGTCGAGCCGCTGGTCGTGGCCAATCCGGGCACCTATGTCGGCGCCTACGGGACCCTCGTCCTCGCCGCCAACGGCAGCTACACCTATACGCCGAACGCGGCCGCCCAGGGTCTCGACACCGGTGAGGTGGCGCAGGACGTATTCAGCTACACCGCCTCCGACGGCACCGCGTCGGATACGGCGACGCTCACCGTCACCGTCAACGGCGCCAACGACGCCCCGGTCGCCAACGACGACACCGCTTCCACGAACGAGGATTCCGCCGGCGTTTCGGGCAACGTCCTCGCCAACGACACCGACGTCGACGTCGAGCCGCTGACGGTGGCGAACCCGGGCACCTATGCCGGCACCTACGGGTCTCTGACGCTGGCCGCCAACGGCAGCTACACCTACGTCCCCAATGCCGCGGCGCAGGGGCTCGACACCGGCGAGACGGGGCAGGACGTCTTCACCTACAGCGCCTCCGACGGCACCGCATCGGACTCGGCGACTCTCACCGTCACCGTCGCCGGGCTCAACGACGCCCCGGTCGCCAATGACGACACCGCCGCCACCGACGAGAATACCAGCGTCTCCGGCAACGTCCTCGCCAACGACACCGACGTCGACGTCGAGACCCTGACGGTGACCAACCCGGGCACCTATATCGGCGCCTACGGGACGCTCGTCCTCGCCGCCAACGGCAGCTACACCTATACGCCGACCGGGGCCGCCCAGGCGCTCGGTGACGGCCAAGTGGTCAACGACGTCTTCAATTACATCGCGTCGGACGGCACCGCCGCCGATGCCGCGACGCTCACCGTCACGGTGACGGGCCTCGGCAGCGTTCCGCACGCCAATGACGACACCGCCACCACCACCGAGGACGCCAGCGTCTCCGGCAACGTGCTCACCAACGACACCGACGACGAGAACGACCCGCTGACGGTGTCGAACCCGGGCACCTACGCCGGCACCTACGGGACTCTGACGCTGGGCGCCAACGGCGCCTATACCTACACGCCGAACGCCGCCGCGGACGGGCTCGCCGCCGGCCAGTCGGCGCAGGACGTCTTCAGCTACACCGCCACCGACGGAATGGGATCGGACACGGCGACCCTCACCGTCACCGTCAACGGCACCAACGATGCGCCGACGATCGACGCGGGCGGCACCGACGCGGCCGGCTCGGTGACCGAGCTTCCCGACGGCGACCCGAACGAAGGCACCGCCATCCACTCGGACAGCGGCGCGGTCGCGTTCGACGACCTCGACCTGTCCGACACGCACAGCGCCAGCTTCACCCCCCAGGGCGGCGGCTATCTCGGCACCTTCACCCTCGATCCGGTCGACCAGATGGGCGACAGCGTCGGCTGGGATTTCACCGTTTCCGACGCCGCGCTCGAGAATCTCAGCGAGGGCGAGACCCGCACCCAGACCTATACGGTCCAGATCGACGACGGCCATGGCGGCACCGTCACCCAGGACGTCACCATCACCATCAACGGCGCCGGCGTCGGCACCGGCCCGCAGACCGTCTGGTATATCGACAACAGCGCCGTCGGCAGCGCCAATCTCGGCACCCAGGCCGATCCCTACACCTCGATCGCCGCGTTCAACGCGGCCCAAGGCCAGGTGGGCGGTCCCCAGGTCGGCCACACCGTCCACCTGCTCGCCGGCACCGGCACCGGCGTCTATGCCGAAGCGGACGGCATCAACCTGCTCAATGGCCAGACCCTGATCGGCGACGCCACCGGCGCGGTTCGGCCGACCATCGAGGCGACCGCCGGCGACGGCGTCAACGTCGCCCAGAACAACACCGTCTCGGGCCTCGACGTCGGCAACACCAGCGGCGCCGACATCGCCGACAGCGGCGGTTCGGTGGGCAATCTCACCATTTCCGACGTCGGCACCTCGGGCGCCGGCCAGATCGTCGACATCGATCAGGGCGGCATTCTCAACGTCACCCTGAACGGCGCCGAGTCGCTCGCCTCGTCGGGCGGCGCGATCGACCTCAACGGGGTCAGCGGCAGCTTCACCGTCAGCGGCGCGACGACGATCGCCGGCATCCACGGCGGCGGCGGCATCGACATCACCGGCTCGTCGGTCGCCGCGACCTTCGCCGGCGGCGGCAATGTCGCGACGCTGACCACGACCGCGGTCAATTTCGTCGGCAACACCGGCAGCCTCGCGCTCGACGGCGGCTTCGACATCGTCACCACCTCGGGCGCCGGCCTCAACGCCACCGGCGGCGGCACCGTGACCGTCACCGGCGCCGGCAACAGCGTGACCACGACGACCGGCACCGCGGTGACGATCAGCGGCACCGCCATCGGCGCCGCCGGCGTCACCTTCGAAAGCGTTTCGGCCAATGGGGCGGTCAACGGCATCGTGCTCAACAATACCGGCGCGGCCGGCGGCTTCACCGTCACCGGCGACGCCGGCGGCGCGAGCAACGGCTCGGGCGGCACCATCCAGAACACGACCGGCGTCGGCATCTCGCTCACCAACACGAGCGACACCAGTCTCGATCAGATGAACATCCAGAACGGCCTCGACGACGGCATTCGCGGCAGCAACGTCACCAATTTCACACTGACCAACTCGGCCGTCACCAACAATGGCGACCTGCTCGGGGAGCATGGCGCGGACTTCACCAACCTGCTCGGCGCCGGCACGTTCACCAATGTCGTCTTCAGCAACAACGAGACCAGCCAGGTTACGATCATCAACACGTCCGGCACGGCGAGCCTCGCCTTCACCAACCTGCTTGCGTCCAGCACCGGCCTCGCCGCCGCGCCGAACGGGCTGCACGGCCTCCACGTCGAGACGCAAGGCACGGCGAACGCCGACCTGATCGTGCTCGACAGCGCGTTCGACAATCTGTTCTCGAACAGCATCCACGCCACCAATTCCGGGACCGGCACGCTCGAGGTCACGGTCACGACCACCGACTTCACCAATGTCGGCGCGAGCGCGATCAACATCGTGCAGAGCAGCTCCGGCACGGTCCGCTTCTACATCCACGACAACGACACCTTCCTGCGCGGCACCAACGGCGGCTCGTCGAATACGATCAACATCAACCAGGCGAGCGGCGTCCCGGCCGGCGCCGTGCTGGAAGGCGCGATCAGCGACAACGTCATCGGCGACAACAGCTCGAGCTTGTCGGCCAGTGCCGGCGGCGACGGCATCCGCGTCTTTTCGGTCGGAGCGGGCACCACCAACGTCCGGATCGACGGCAACGATATCCAGGGCGTCGGCGCCAACGGCATCAACGTCCAGATGAGCGGAAGCTCCAATGCCGCGCACACCATGAACGTCACCATGTTCGACAACACGGTGACTCTCACCGACATCAACAGCCTCGACGGCATCCGCGTCGTCGCCGGCGCAGCCACCGGCAATGCCGGAATCCTGCGCCTCGACATGCACGACAACGACGCCGGCAGCGCCACCAACGACTTCACGGTGCGGCAGCGTTTCGCCACGACCGTGCAATTGCTCAACTATGCCGGCGGCGCGACCGATCTGGCGGCGGTCCAGAACTATCTCGACGTCACCCGGAGCAACGACCCCACCGGCCCCGGCACCGACTGGAACATCACCACCCAGACCCCGGGCGGCGGCTTCGTCAACACCGCGAGCGTGCCCCAGCCGACCCTGCCCTCGCCGCTGCTCGCGTCGGCGCCGGCACCCGCCGGGCACATGATCGGGGCCGACAACCTGCTCAGCCAGGCCGAGGCCGACCAGCTGGCCCAGGCGGCGATCCAGCGCTGGGCCGATGCCGGCGCCACCGCCGAGCAGATCGCGGCGATGCAGGCCGTCTCGATCACCGTCGCCGACATGGCCGGGCCCATCCTCGGCATGAGCGGCGCCGGCGAGATCCGGCTCGACAGCGACGGCGCCGGCTACGGCTGGTTCATCGATTCGACGCCGGGCGAGGACAGCGAGTTCGGCGCCGCAGCCGGCGGCGCGGCCGAGGGACGGATGGACGCGCTGAGCGTGATCATGCACGAGCTCGGCCACCAGATCGGCCTCGCCGACGATTATCACGGCGGCGGCGAAGTCGATCTGATGCACGGCTTCATCGATCCCGGCGAGCGCCTGCTGCCGGACGGCGAGCTCGCGGCGGATACCCTGCTGGCCTATCCCTGCGGGATGCAAGGGAGCCACCTGCCGCTGATCTGTCCCGACGCGCCGATGCTGTAGCGACCGGATCCGGGCCGCCCGGAGGACGGGACCGGGGCGCGGCTTCGTCGCGCCAACGGTCGGCTTCGTCACGCCGCGCTCCCCGTTGCGTTCCGGCGGTGCGATGGGCCGTCGATGAACATGATGGCCCGTGACACCCTGCCCGTCTTGCGGCAGAAACAGGATCCACTGCCGGGAGAGCTTGCCCGTTTGATGCCGTCGCAGAAGAGCCATGCGCGCTGGGGCGAAGCGCTGAGATCGACGGTCGCGCTCTGGCTGTTCGTTCTGCTCGTCTTCATCCCGGTCATCGCCGAGCGCCATCGCGGCGAGCCCTGGACCGGGATCGCGCTCGACAGCTCGACGGTGCTCGTCTCGATGGGCTTCGCGATGGTGATGTTCCTCGCCTCGCGGGCGACGATCGGCCTGCCGCCGCTGCTCCGGCTGCCGCTGCGCGCGGCGGCGGTGCTGGTCACCGCGGCGGCGAACACCACCTTCGACCTCATGTTCCAGGGCTGGATCGCCGACCATTTCGTCGAGGCCTGGTCGTCGCTGCCGGCCGATTTCAGCCGCGCTTACTCCTCGACTCTCAACTACATCCTCGTCTTCGGGGTCAACATGATCCTGTTCCACGTCAATTATGCGCGCCGCGCCGGCATCCAGCAGGAGCGCCGGATCGCGGAGGCGAACATGGCCGCCCAGCAGGCGCAGCTCGCCGCCTTGCGCTACCAGCTCAATCCCCACTTCCTGTTCAACTCGCTGAACTCGATCTCGGCCCTGATCGTCACCGGCCGCAACAAGGACGCGGAGGCGATGACCAACCGCCTGTCCGGCTTCCTGCGCTCGTCGCTCTACGCCGACCCCAGCGAGCTCATCCCGCTCGACGAGGAGCTCGCGCTGACCGAGGAATATCTCGATATCGAGAGCGTCCGCTTCGGCGACCGGCTCGACATCGCCGTCGATTGCTCGCCCGCCGCCTGCGCCGCCCTGGTGCCGAGCTTCCTCGTCCAGCCGCTGGTCGAGAATGCGGTGAAGCACGGCGTCGCCCGCTCGACCGCGCCGGTCGAGATCGAGATCGACGCGGCGATCGAGGACGGCGCGCTCAGGATCAGGGTCGCCAACTGCCTCGTCGAGAGCGAGGAGAAAGAGGCCCAGTTCAACGCCGGCGCCGGCGTCGGCCTCGCCAATGTCCGCCACCGCCTGCAGGCGGTGTTCGGCAGCCGCGCCTCGCTGACCGCCGGCCCGGCCGACGGCCGCTTCGTCGCCACCATCCGGATCCCCGAAGTGAAAAGCCGCTAGCGCCTCACCAGCCTGGACCGGGGAGGAACAGTCTGAATTGACTTGCGGCCCTCACCTGAACAAAGCTGCACCCCGCTAAGGGGGCCTGTGCGATGCGCGTATTGCTGGTGGACGACGAGAAGCTCGCGATCGACCGGCTGCGCGCCTTCTTCGCCGACATCGACGGCGTCGAGGTGGTCGGCGAGGCGCGCGACGGCAACGAGGCGGTCGACCAGATCCGCGCGCTCACCCCCGATCTCGTCATCATGGACATCCAGATGCCCGGCCGCACCGGCCTCAAGGCGGCGCGCGACATCGACGTCGAGCCCCGCCCGGAGCTGGTCTTCGTCACCGCCCACGAACATTATGCGCCCGACGCGTTCGAGGTCGAGGCGGCCGATTATCTGCTGAAGCCGGTCCGTTTCGACCGCCTCCGCCAGGCGGTCGACCGCGCCCGCCGGCGCCGCGCCCAGCGCGCCTCGATGAGCCGCGCCGAGCAGCTCGAGGCCGAGCTCGCCGGCCTGCGCGCCTCCGGCAGCGCGCCGCCGCCGGGCGACGACGGCTTCTGGGTGCCGGAGCGGCACGGCCAGCGCCGGGTGGCGATCGAGACGATCGACTGGATCGAGGCGGCGCGCGACTATGTGCTTCTGCACACGCCGCTGAAGAGCCATTTGCTGCGGATCACGATGGCGGCGCTGGAGGAGCGGCTGGCGGGCTCGCCGCTGCTGCGGGTGCACCGCTCGGCCTTCGTCCGGCCGGACCGGGTGGCGGAGGTGCGCCGCGAAGGGCGCTCGCTGACTTTGGTGCTCGCCGACGGCGCCGAGGTGCAGATCGGGCCGAGCTACGTCAATGCCGCGCGGGAAGCGATCGGCTTCGACTGATCTTCAAGGGAGTTGCGGAGGTCCGGGGCGGGCAGGATCGGCGGCGTTCGCGCCTGGCTGCCCGTCCCCGGCCTCTTTTGCCCCTGCACGCGGCCTCAGATGAGGATCGGGTGCGAGGTGGTGGCGGCTGCCATCAGCAGCACGCTGACGAACATCGCGGCGACCCAGGTCGATGCGGTCCGGAACTTGTCTGCAGTCATCTCTCACGTCCTTTCGAAGCGGCGATCGGCGCCGCCGGAACCCAGCTAGGCGCCCCGCTTCGAAAGCGCCCGCCCGCTGCGATGACGGCGCCCCGCCATTCGACGAAGCCGCTCCCGGATCGACCAAGCCGACGCTTCCGGCGACGAAACAGAGCTCCATGAGGTGGGTGACTGTCACTAGTGACAGTCACTAGTGACAGTCACTATTTTCGCCCAAAGCGCCAAAGAGGCTGGGGCGGATGGATTGTCCGGGAGGGGGACGATCTGGCTTTTGGTTGGGCGACGTGGTCGCTCCCTCAATCGGGCGCTTGCGAAAGACGCACGGCAGGGACGCGCTCAGGACGCTTTGGTGCCTTGCTGCTTTGGGTGAAACATGCTCGCCGGAAGCTAGAAGAAGACCGACCAGCCGGTCCGCTCGACCAGCGCCTCCAAGGCCGCCGCTCCCGCCGCGCTGGTGCCCGCGCTGTTGAGCGCCGGCGACCAGACCGCGACGCTGCCGTGGCCGGGGGCGATGGCGAGGATGCCGCCGCCGACGCCGCTCTTGCCCGGCAGGCCGACGCGGAAGGCGAACTCGCCCGAATTGTCGTAATGGCCGCAGAGCATCATCACGCTGTTGATCCGCCGCGCGCGATGCCAGGCGATCACCGCCTCGCCAGTCTCCGGATCCTTGCCGTCGAAGGCGAGGAACAGGCCGGCCCGGGCCAGCTGCCGGCACGACATCGCCACCGCGCACTGCCGGAAATAGGCGCCCGCGACCACGTCCACCTCGTTGGCCAGGGTGCCGAAGCTCTTCATGAACCAGGCCAGCGCCCGGTTGCGCGCGCCGGTCGCCGCCTCCGAGGCGGCCACCTCCTCGTCGACCGCGATGCCCTCGTCGCGCGCCTGGGCGCGGAGCAAGGCGAGCAAATCGGCGATCGCAGCGTCGGCCGAGCGATCGCCGATCAATTGGTCGGTGACCACCATCGCGCCGGGGTTGATCAGCGGGTTGCGCGGCTTGCCCCGCTCGCTCTCGAGCTGGACGATCGAGTTGAACGCCGACCCCGAAGGCTCGCGCCCGACCCGCTCCCACAGGCCCGGCCCGAACCGCTCGAGCGCGAGCGCCAGCATGAACACCTTGGAGATCGACTGGATCGAGAACGCCTCGTCGCAATCCCCCGCCCCCCACACCCGCCCGTCCTCGCCGGCGAAGGCGATGCCGAGCTTGCCGGGATCGACCTTGGCCAGCGCCGGGATGTAATCGGCGACCTTCCCCGCGGCGCGCTGCGGCGCGGCGGCGGCCAGCACTTCGGCGAGCAGCTCGTCCATCGAAGCACGATAGCGTTTTAGAGCAGGAATGGATGCCCCGCGAGGATTCGAACCTCGATTGACGGAGTCAGAGTCCGCTGTCTTACCATTAGACGACGGGGCAAGGAGGGCCGCGAGATAGGCAGCGCCGCCCGCCCTGTCAACGCGGCGACGCTGTCATTCCAGCGACGGGCGGAAACGCCTTGGCCGAAAGACAGGGGACCTCCTTTCTATCTTCTTTCACGCCTTCGCGCCCTGCGCGTGAAACCACGCGCTTCTTGCCCACTCGAAGGCGAGGGGCGCGAAGTGGCTGCGCCGCCTTCTCGCCGCACACCCAAAAGAAGCGGCCGAACGGTCCCTTTTTCAAGATGATGTGGCACGGTGATACCTAAGGCGCCCAAATGTTGATTAGGTCGGATGTCGATCTAATCTTGATTGCTTTCCCGGGACGACTAACGGATATTCGCGCAATGGGGCAAATTGCGCTGTTGAGGTCCATGCTCGTATTGGTCGAGCACCGGCTGAAGCCAAATGGCGCCGAGGAGAATTGCGAGGGCGGGCTGCCCGCTACGAACTTGACCGAAGGGCTGGAATCCAATTCGCCGGAAGCGATATTGCTCAACCACATAGAATCGCTTTCCGCCCCGGACCTGACCTCCTTTCGTCGGGAAATCTGCCTGGCGGCGCTGAGGAATATTGACAGATATTTCGCGGCGCAGGAGGTGCGCTGATGGCGGGGGGCAAAGATCGCTACGCCCTTGTCAGCATGCCCTGGTTCTGGGCCTATCTTCCGTCCATCCAGCTGGCGATCGTCGCGGAGGTCCTTGCGCGGTCGGGCATTCGTTCGGACACGTTCGAATTCTATGCCGATTTCGCCGACGCGACCGGAATCAATCTCTACAAGGCGATCGCGAACGGCTCTGCCGCCACCGGCGAATTGCTGTTCTCGCAATTCTATTTCGACGATCACGGGCAGCAACATCGGAGCGGCCGGCCGAATCTGGGGCTCGGCCCGGACGAAATCGAAGACGCCGTGTTCGACTTTCTCTCGCCGGTCGTGGAGGACTATCTCGATCGCTGGTACGACGAAGTCGACTGGGCCCGCTATTCGACCATCTGCTTCTCGCTGACCGCCACTCAAACCGCGGCCTCGATGGCCATGGCGAAGCGCATCAAGACGCACCATCCCGGGCTGCGCATCGTCTTCGGCGGATCGAGCTGCGCCGGCGAGATGGGCCGCGCCACCGCGCGCATTTGCCCGGAGGTCGACGTCGTCGTCCACGGCGAGGCGGAAAGCACCCTTCCCGAGCTGGTCGAAGCGTTTGCCGGGCGACGCGATCTCGCCGCCGTTCCCGGCATCAGCTGGCGCGACGGCGCCGAGGTCATCACCAATGCGCGAGCGCCGCTTCATCGCCTCGACCGGAGCCGCGGCCCGCTGAGGTTCGACGGTTATTTCAAGCGCGCGGCCAGAAACAAGGTCCTGCGGGCTCACGGCATTTGGGTGCCGTTCGAAAGCAGCCGCGGCTGCTGGTATGGCGAAAAGTCGCAATGCACCTTCTGCGGCCTCAACGAGATTATCCAATATCGCGAGCGCGGCTCGGGCGGGCTTTTCGAAGAGCTTGAGGTCTATGAGCGGGAATATGGCGCCAAGCAGTTTTTCGCCGTCGATCTCATCATGCCGCGCAGCTTCTTCGAAAACTTTCTGCCCACGATTGCCGAGGCGAAGAAGGACTGGACGATTTTCTACGAGATCAAGTCCAACATGAATCGGAGCGAGATCGAGCGCCTCGCTGCGGGAAAGGTCGGATGGATCCAGCCCGGGATCGAGAGCCTCGACGATGACATATTGCGCCTGATGCGCAAGGGAGTCAGCGCCGCGCACAACATTCAAACGCTCAAATGGACCAGGGAGCTCTCGATCATTTCGAGCTGGAACCTGATCACCGGCTTTCCCGGCGAGCAAGCCAGCTCCTATTTCGAGATGGCCGAGGATTTCCCCAAGCTGCATCATCTGGCGCCGCCCAATGGCGTCGGCGATTTCGAGGTCCACCGTTTCAGCCCCTATTTCGAGGCGCCGGCCAGGCATGGCATCGAGCTGCTCGGCGCTGCGCCCAACTACCGGGCCGTCTATCCGATCCCGCAGCCGGACCTGGACGACCTCGTCTATCGGCACGGCTACCGGCTGATCGAGCCCCCCGATCCCGCGCTGGAAGACGGCCGAAAGGCGATGTTGACCGCGGTCATGGCCTGGCGCGCGGCCGCCATGCGCGGCGCGGCCTTCACGATGAAGGCGAAAGCCGGCGGGGTTATCGAGCTCTTCGATTCCCGCACCGACCCGCGAGGGTCCCGCATCCTGCTCGCCGGCGCCTTGGCCCGGCTGCTCCTGTTCCTCGACGGGATGAAGCCGGAAACGCGGCTCGCCGACCTGTTTCGCGCCGACGATCCGGAGGCTTTCGCCGAGCTGGGCGGCGCGGAAGGGATCGCCCGCACCGTGCAGGCGTGGGTCGAGGGCGGCATCCTGATCCGGAAGAGCGGCTTCATTCTTGCGCTGCCGATGCGGGTCCAATCCGGGCGCCGGTCCAAGAAGAGGAAGAGGAGTGAGAAACATGGAACGAGAGGGGATGCAGACGGTCAACGCACAGACCGCCGTCACCGACATGATCAAAGAGTTGCGCTCTAGTCCTCGGCGCTATCAGGCCCTGCGGAAGAAGGTGGACGCCTGCAAGACGGACCGGGAACGGGCGGCGCTTCTGATCGATTTCTCGATGAAGGAGGAGACGATCAGGCGCCACATTCCCGAACAGCCGCAGGCGTTCGTCTGGACGATCACGACGATCACGACGATCCTCATCCCGACGACGGCCCGCTAATGCCGGCAGGCGCGTGATCGCCGTCCAAGGTCGCACCGACCCGCCAGGGTTCCGGGCCCTGCTCGCCGGTCCCTGAGGAAACGCGGCGCGCCGATCATCCGGAGGCTTCCGCCCGCACCGTGCAGGCGGGCGTCGAGCAAGAGCAAGAGGAGTGAGAAACATGGAAAGGGAAGACGGGGCGCGGAAGGTCGACGCACAGACCGCCGTCACCGACATGATCAAGGAGTTGCGCTCCAATCCTCGGCGCTATCAGGCCCTGCGAAGGAAGGTGCACGCCTGCAAGACGGACCGGGAGCGGGCGGCGCTTCTGGTCGATTTCTCGATGAAGGAGGAGACGATCAGGGGCCACATTCCCGAACAGCCGCAGGCGTTCATCTGGACGATCACGACGATCACGACTGTCCTGGTCGGCGACACGCGCAAGCCGAGGAAGGAAGAGACAGCATGACGGCGCCGGCTCGCACCGGCGCCGCGCCGCGGCGCCCACGGGCCATTTGAAGGCGATGGCTCGGCCCGGGCGGCGCCGCGCGAACCAGGCCTCCCCTCGCGCGGATCGCCTCGCCGTGTCGATCGCGATTCCGCGCCTGCCGGGCGCCCGCGAGGAGGGCGACAAGTGGTTCTTCTGCGGAAGCCCGGTCGGCGCCGCTCAAGGCTGGAAGCTCTACGTTTCGGCCACCGTGCTCAACTATGGGGCGATATTGGCGGCGGCCGCGCCGATCCTCGAGCGCCACCGGGTGCCGTTCAAATATGTCGCCGGGGAGAAGACGCTGCGGATGCTCAATGCCGGCTTGCTGGGCTATTCGCAGATCGGCAAGTGCATCGTCGCCTATCTGGGCGAGGGTGAATGCGTCGCGTCGCTCGTCCCGCGCTTGAAGGACGAGCTTGGTCCCTTTCTCGATGCCTGCCCGGAAGTGCCTTACGCCCGTCAACTTGGCGGGGGGCTGCCGCTTTCCTACCGATTCGGCGCCTATGGCGGCAGCGAAGTCACGATAGACGGGGCGACGAGAGAGGATGATCGCGGCCCCGAGGGGCAAGCGGTTCCCGAGGGCATGGACGATCCTCTGGCCGCATTCGCCGAGCCGGTTCGCCGCGACGAGGAATTCGCCGCTTTCCTCACCGAATATCCGGTGTTCGACGTGATCAGCCAGGCCGGAAAAGGCGGTGTCTTCGTCGGCTTCGACCTGTCGCAGCCGGTCTTTACCGAGGTGATCGTCAAGATCGGCTACAAAAATGGTCAGACCATGCCGGATGGCCGCGACGGCTTCGCCCTGCTGCGCCGCGAGGCCGCCTTCTTCGCGGAGCTTGCCGCCGCCGGCCTGCGCGACGTCGCCCCCGCCTTCATCTCCTACCGCGAGTTTCGCGACAAGAACGCGCTGGTCATGGAGCGGCTGCCCGGGGACAATTTGATGGTGGCTCGCAGCCGCGGCGAACTTACCCCTCTTCATGTCGAGCGCTGCCTCGCGCTGCTGGAGCGGCTGCACGATCGGGGCCTCTATGTGGGTGACCCCAAGCTGCCGAATTTCGTGCTGGATGGCGCCGGCTGCCCGCGCGCGATCGATTTCGAGTGCGCAGGACGAATGGACGAGCATATGTTCGATCCGGTCCGCACCTTCGGGCTCTTCAATCCGACGATAGAGGATCCGGCGAGGCAGGATTTCGCTCACTTCCTGTTCTCGGCGCTGTACGATGCAAAGCCCGGCGCGGCCGTCAGCGAACGCGATCGGCTCATCGACGTTGCGGCCGTGCTGCGGCGGCCCGTCCCCGACGATCCGGTCGCGGCTTTCGCGCTCGCTCGGTTCGCCCGGGCAGTGGGCCGGGCGGAGGCCGAACTCGTCGAGACCGGCGTCGGGGGAAGCGGGACGCCCCGCGCCGATTCCAACCCCGCCTGAGCAGTCGCAAGCCGCTGCCGGCCATTGGACGACGGGACCGGAAGAGCCGCGGGCAAGGCAGGGCCGCGCGTCCTGCCGGCGCGCCGATTCCCCGCCGCCTTGCCGCCCTCCTCCCGCTCATGTACAAAGAGCCCAAGTCAGAGGGCGGCTTTTGCTTCCCGAAACGAAAACAGAATGAGACGTCCCGGAATGCCGCAGCAAGCCGTCCCGGCTCCGCTCGCACCGGTCCCGGAACCGGCCGAAGCGGTCTCAAGAGCCCTCCCGCCGCGGCGGTGGGCGTCCCGCCACACCTACGGCGCCATCGATCTCGGCACCAACAATTGCCGGCTGCTCGTCGCCCGCCCGACCGACGAGGGCTTCACCGTCATCGACGCCTTCTCCCGCGTCGTCCGGATGGGCGAGGGCATGGCGACCTCGGGCAAGCTCTCCGAAGCGGCGATGGACCGGGCGGTCTCCGCGCTCTCGGTCTGCGCCGAGAAATTGAAGCGGCGCCGGGTCAGCCTCGCCCGCTCGGTCGCGACCGAGGCGTGCAGACGCGCGGTCAACGGCCGCCATTTCGTCGACCGGGTCCGGCGCGAGACCGGCATCTGCCTCGAAATCATCGCCCCCGAGGAGGAAGCGCGGCTCGCCATGCTCGGCTGCCACCGCCTCCTGGAGCCCGGCGACGGCCCCGCCCTCATCTTCGACATCGGCGGCGGCTCGACCGAATTGGTGCTGATCGACACGGACGGCGGCGAGCCCCGGATCAAATGCTGGTGGAGCGCGCCCTGGGGCGTCGTCTCGCTGACCGAGAGCGAGGGGCGCGACTTCGCCACCACCGAGGAGCGCCTCGCCGCCTACGGCCGGATGCGCGAGCGCGTCCGCCACGCCTTCCGCCATTTCATGGCCTTGCTGCCGGTCGGCCGCGACGGCATCCGGCTGATGGGGACGAGCGGCACCGTCACCACCCTCGCCAGCGTCCACCTCGCTCTGCCGAGCTACGACCGGCGCGCCGTCGACGGGCTCAAGATGCCGGCCGCGGCGATGCGCGAGATCAGCGCCACCTTGTCGGCGATGGACCATAATGACCGCGCCAAATTCCCCTGCATCGGCCACGAGCGCGCCGACCTCGTCGTCGCCGGCTGCGCGATCCTCGAGGCGATCATGGACATCTGGCCGGCCGAGACTCTGGGGGTGGCGGATCGCGGCATCCGCGAAGGCATCCTCCGCTCGCTGATGGCCCGCGACGGGCACGCGATATGAGCGGCGCAGGGGACAGTCGCTTTTCCGCACCGCGTCGTCTTTTCTGCGCTGCCGTGCGGAAAAGTGACTGTCCCCATTCTCGATGACCCGCTCCCCCACCGGCTCGGGCGGCGGCCTCAGGACCCGCGTCAAGACCGCCAGGGGCCGCAAGATCGGCTCGACCCGCTGGCTCGAGCGCCAGCTCAACGACCCCTATGTCAAGCGCGCCAGGGCCGAGGGCTACCGCTCGCGCGCCGCCTACAAGCTGATCGAGCTCGACGAGAGGTTCGGCTTCCTCAAGGGCGCCAGGCGGATCGTCGATCTCGGCATCGCGCCGGGCGGCTGGGCCCAGGTGGTCCGGCGGCGGCTGCCGCACGCAACCATCGTCGGCATCGACCTGCTCCCCACCGATCCGATCGAGGGGGCGACCATCCTCGAGCTCGATTTCATGGACGAGACCGCGCCGGCGCGGCTCAGCGAGGCGCTCGGCGGCTCCGCCGATCTCGTCCTCTCCGACATGGCCGCCAACACCGTCGGCCATCCCCAGACCGACCATCTGCGCACGATGGGCCTGGTCGAGGCCGCGCTCGACTTCGCCGGCGCGGTGCTCGCCCCCGGCGGCGCCTTCGTCGCCAAGGTGCTGGCGGGCGGCGCCGATGCCGCTCTGGTCGCCGAGCTCAAGCGCCGCTTCGCCACCGTCAGGCACGCCAAGCCGCCGGCCAGCCGCAAGGGCTCGTCCGAATGGTATGTCGTGGCGCAGGGGTTCAAAGGCGAAAAATAGGGACTGTCCCTCTTTTCCAAAAAGGCGAAAAATAGGGACTGTCCCTCTTTTCCAAGTGACTGTCCCTAACGGCCCCGCGCCGCTGCGATCGCCGCTTTCAGCGCCTCGTAGCCGACCGCGCCCTGGAGGACCTGGCCGCCGATGACGAAGGTCGGCGTGCCGGTGGCGCCGACCGCGCGGGCGAGCTCGAGATTGCGGGCGAGCTCGGCGCGGCCGTCGGCGCTTTCCTCCTCTCGGGCGATGCCGACGTCCGCCACCGCCTGCGCGACCACCGCGTCGGTCGGCCGGCCGAGCGCGAACATCCGCTGGTGGAACTGGCGGAACCGGCCCTGCCGCGCCGCCGCCAGGCTGACACGGGCCGCCGCCTCGCTGTTCGGGCCGAGCACCGGCAGCTCGCGCCAGACCACCTTCAGCCGCGGATCCTCGGCGAGCAGCCGGTCGACGTCGCCGTTGGTGACCCGGCAATAGGGGCAGGCATAATCGAAGAACTCGACCAGCACGACGTCGCCGTCGGCGGCGCCCGCCCAGGCCGACCGATAGGGCCGTTCGAGCGCGGCGCGGTGCTGCGCGACCGAGGCGCTGGCCTGGCGCCGCTGCGCCCGTTCCATCGCCTCGGGCAGGATCTCGCCATGGTTGAGGACATAGTCGCGAACGATCGCCTCGGTTGCCGCCCGGTCCGGGCCGCGCAGGCCGTAAAAGCCGGCGACCGCGGCCGCCCCGATCAGCATGCCGCCGAGCCCGGCCAGGGCGCCGGCCCGCCAGCCGCCCCCCGGCGCGGCCATCTAGCGGTTCCGTCGCTGGCGCTGGACGGCGCTGCGCGACACCATGGCGATGTCCTGGGCGCGCAGCCAATCGGGCGTGCCGACCGGAATCCCCATCATCGCCTGCTCGGCATTGGGCAGAGCGAGGGTGGGCCGGCCTTCGAGATTGTAGCGCTCGGCGGTGGCCAAAGCGGCGCGGGCCTGGTCGCCCTCGCGGTCGTAGACGATGCCGAGCTGGTACCAGGCGAAGGGATTGTCATTGTCCCGCGCGACGGCCAGCCGAAGCACCCGTTTGGCCTCCTCGAAATTGGCCGGATCCTCGGTCGAGATCAAAGCGTGGCCGAGCAGGGCCGAGATCAGCGGCTGATCGGGGACGATCGCGACCGCCTCGCGCAGGGCCGCCAGCGCTTCCACCGGATGGCCGCTTTCGAGCAGGACCTGGCCCTTGAGCTCGAGGAAGTAGGGATCGTGCGGCCGCGCCCTGAGCAGCGCCTCCACCTCCGCATTCGCTTCCTCGGGATGGGCGGTGCGGTGATAGGCGTAGGCGCGGGCATAATGGGCGGGAATCGAGTTGGTGCCCGGCGGATAGCGGACCAGCACCTGGCGGGCGTCGTCGACATAGCCCGACAGCTTTGCGCGGACCCGCTGGAAGCGCTCCTCGAGCGCCGGATCGGTGCGGCGATCCCAGGCGGCGTCGGCCTGATAGCGCTCCTCGAGGCGGGTGATCCGCTCGCCGCTCAGCGGGTGGGTCTGGGCGTAGCGGTCGATCTGGCCCGGCGCGACCAGCCTTTGCTCCATATTCTCGAGCCGGCGGAAGAAGGCGATCGAGCCCCGCCCGCTGACCCCGGCCCGCGACAGGAAGGTGGCGCCGGCCTGATCGGCGGCATTCTCCTGGTCGCGGCTGAAGGCGAGGAAGCGGCCCATCGCCGCCTGCTGGCCGGCCATGATCGCGGCCATGCCGGCTTCGCCGCCGCCGGCCGCGATCGCCGCGGCGCCGAGCAGCATCGACAGGATCAGGATCCCGGTCGCCTGCTGGACCCCTTCCTGGCGAAGCACGTGGCCGCCGGCGATATGGCCGAGCTCGTGGGCGATCACGCCCTGGACCTCGTTGGCGTTCTCGGCGCGGGTGAACAGGCCCGAGTGGATGTAGACGATCTGGCCGCCGGCGACGAAGGCGTTGATCGAGGGATCGCCGATGATCACGATGCGGACGTTTTCCGGCTGCAGGCCGGCCGCCTCGATCAGCGGCCGCGAAATGTCGCGCAGCAGCGCCTCGGTCTCGGCGTCGCGGAGAATCTGCTGGGCCAAAGCCGGCCGCGCCGTCGCCGCGAAGCTCAGGGCGATGAGCATCAGCAGCCGGACCACGAACCTGGCCGGCCGGCGCGCCGTCTGTCGAGCTTCAGCCATCGCCAAGCCTCATCCTTCCCGGCTCCTGAACCGCCGATGAAAGCGGTTCGATCCGCTCATTCGGCCGAGGCGCCGAAGGTCCGCTGCCACCAGCCGCGGCGCGGCTCGCCGTCGGCATCCGTTTCCTCGCCCTCGGCGGCTTCCGGCGCCGGCTTGGCGGCGGCCTTGCGGCGGCGGGGCTTGGCCGCGGGCCCGGAATCGTTGGCGGCTTCCGGCGCGGGCGTCTCTTCCGCGGCCGGCTTACGCCTGCCACGGGGCGGCTTGGCCTTGGCCCTGGGTGCGGGCGCCGGCTCGGCCTCGGCAGCCGCCTCGACCTCGGGCGCCGCTACGGGCTCGGGCGCGGGCGCCTCGGCCTTGCGCGCGCGGGGCCGGCGGCGGGCCTTCTTGGCCGGCTCCTCGGCGGCCGGCTCCGTCCCGGCCGCGGGCTCGGCCTCGGCCTCGGCCTCGATCGCGGATTCGGCCTGCTCGGGCGCTTCGGCGCCTTCGCCTTCCTCGGGCCGGTCCCGGCGGCTCCGGCCGCCGCGGCGGCGGCGGCGCCGGCGGCGGCGGCCGCCATCCTCGCGCTCCTCGGAATCGCGGCGCGGCGCGGCCTCGGCGGCCTCCTCCTCGTCCGCTTCGGCTTCGGCTTCGGCTTCCTCTTCCTCGTCCTCCTCGCCAATCTCCTCCCCGGCTTCGGGCTCGGCCGGCGGCAAGGCGCGCGGCCGCTCGGCAGGCGGCGGACCGTGCGATTCGACCGCCATCCGGGCGCCTTCGAGGCTCTCGTCGATCAGCACCTCGACCACGACTCCGTAGCGCGCCTCGACCTCGCCGATCTCGGCCCGCTTCTTGTTGAGCAAATAGACCGCCGCCTCGCGCCCGGCGCGCAGGACGATGCGCGAGCCGCGGCCGCGGCCGGCCTCGTCCTCGAGCATCCTCAATGCCGACAGGCCCGCCGAGGAAGCAGTGCGCATCAGCCCGGTGCCCTCGCAATGCGGGCAGGGCCGGGTCGAGGCCTCGAGCACGCCGGTGCGCAAGCGCTGCCGGCTCATCTCCATCAGCCCGAACGAGGAGATGCGGCCGACCTGGATGCGGGCGCGGTCGTTCTTGAGCGCCTCCTTCATCGCCTTCTCGACCTTGCGGATATGGCCGGAGGATTCCATGTCGATGAAGTCGATGACGATCAGCCCGGCCATGTCGCGCAGGCGCAGCTGGCGGGCGATCTCGGCCGCCGCCTCGAGGTTGGTGGCGTAGGCGGTCTGCTCGATATTGTGCTCGCGGGTCGAGCGGCCCGAGTTGATGTCGATCGAGACCAGGGCCTCGGTCGGGTTGATCACCACATAGCCGCCGGACTTCAGCTGGACGAGCGGCTGGTACATCGCGCTCAATTCGTCCTCGGCGCCGTAGCGCTGGAAGAGCGGCACCGGGTCGGCATATTGCTTCACCCGCTTGACGTGGCTCGGCATCAGCAATTTCATGAACTGGCGCGCGTTCGCATAGCCTTCCTCGCCCTCGACGATGACCTCGTCGATGTCGCGATTGTAGATGTCGCGGATCGCCCGCTTGACGAGGTCGCTGTCCTGATAGATCAGCGCCGGCGCCGAGCTTTTCAGGGTCTTCTCGCGGATCTCGTCCCACAGGCGGGCGAGATAGTCGAAGTCGCGCTTGATCTCGGTCTTGGTGCGCGACAGGCCGGCGGTGCGGACGATCAGCCCCATGCTCATCGGCAGGCTGAGATCGGCCATGATCTGCTTGAGGCGCTTGCGGTCGGCGCCGTTGGAGATCTTCCGGCTGATGCCGCCGCCGTGGCTGGTGTTGGGCATCAGCACGCAATAGCGGCCGGCCAGCGAAAGATAGGTGGTAAGCGCCGCGCCCTTGTTGCCGCGCTCCTCCTTGACGACCTGGACGAGGAGCACCTGGCGGCGGCGGATCACGTCCTGGATCTTGTAGCGGCGCCTGAGATTCTGGCGCTTGCGCCGCAGCGTTTCGGCGGCGCTCTCGTCGGAGCCGCTCTCGCCTTCCTCGGCCGGCCGCGGCGCGCCCTCGTCGTCCTCGCCGCCGTCGAATTCGGCGCCCTCGCCGCCCTGCTCGACCGGCTCGGCCGACATCGGCTCGTCGTCGACCTCGACGACATGGCCCTCGCCTTCCTCCTCGGACTCATATTCGGCGGCGCGCAGCCTTTCTTCCTCGGCGGCGTGCTCGGCCTCTTCCCTGAGGAGCGCCTCGCGGTCCTCCCGCGGGATCTGGTAATAATCGGGATGGATTTCGGAGAAGGCGAGGAAGCCGTGGCGGTTGCCGCCATAATCGACGAACGCCGCCTGCAGCGACGGTTCGACCCTGGTCACCTTGGCAAGATAGATATTCCCCTTGAGCTGCTTGTGCTCGGCGGATTCGAAATCAAATTCCTCGATCCGATTTCCCTTGATCACGGCCACCCGGGTCTCCTCCTGGTGGCGCGCGTCGATCAGCATGCGCATCGTCATTAAGTTCACTCCACGCGCGCACCGCGGTCTTCACCGACAGGTGCAGGCGCTCGAATATGGACGGCCGCGCGGCAAACTCGCGCCGCGCTTCGAAAGTCCGGGTTGAAAGATGAAATCGTGCGTCTGCTGGGTGCGGCAGGCCGGTTACCGGAACCGGGCTCAGCGTCCCGCCCGGCACGCCGTCATACGAGCGGCGCAGCAGCCTGGAGGGAGAATACCACATACAGCGTCAACCTAGATGGCCGGCCCTCGGAAGGCCGGCGAATTCCAATCGGACGCGGAAAAGCAAGGCCTTGCGCCGCGGTCCGATGACGTGCTGCTAGCACCCAAGGGTGCCGGCGGCAAGCACGGGGACAGTCACTTTTCCGCACGGCGGCGAAGAAAAGGCGCTGTGGTGCGGAAAAGCGACTGTCCCCGTTTCCGCCTTTTCGCTGGCGGTGAGCGGCGCGGCGCGGCACATAACCGGCATGGATTGGCTGCTGCCGCTGTTGCTCGCCTTGTTCGGCGCCGGCCTCGTTCCGGGGGTCGCCCCGGCCGACCCCGGCGGCCCGGCAGGCGTCACCATCCCGCTCGACCCGCTCGGCGCCGACGAGCTCGGGCCGCTGCCGCGAGTCACCGCGGCGCGCGGCGACAATCCGCCGCTCGTCGTCATCGATCCCGGCCATGGCGGCCGCGATCCCGGCGCCGCCTCGCCCTATGTCGGCCAGCGCGAGAAGGACATCACCCTCGAGCTCGCCCGCGCCATCCGCGACGCGCTCGCCGCCACCGGCCGGGTGCGGGTGGCGATGACCCGCGAGGACGACTCCTATCGCGGCCTCGACGAGCGCTACCAGATCGCCCGCCGGCTCGACGCCGATCTGTTCGTCTCGATCCACGCCGACGCCGCGCCCTTGAACGATGCCGCCCACGGCGCCACCGTCTACACCCTCTCCGAAGTCGCCTCGGACCAGCAGGCCGCCCTGCTCGCCAGCCAGCAGAACGGCGCCGACCGCATCGCCGGCACGCCGCTCAGCGCCAATGCCGGCGTCAACATGGTCCTGATCGACCTCGCCCAGCGCGAGAGCATGAACGTCTCGGCCGATTTCGCCCGCCTCCTCTACCGCGAGGCCGCCCCGGTCTTCCCCTTCCGCCCGGCCTGGCATCGCTTCGCCGCCTTCATCGTCCTGAAGGCGCCCGACATGCCCTCGATCCTGTTCGAAAGCGGCTACCTCACCAACGAGAGGGACGCGCGCTACATCAGCTCGCCCGAGGGACGGCAGCAGATCGCCGAGGGCATGCGCCGGGCGATCGAGGCCCATTTCGCGCGGCGGGCGATCGAGCGGCGCGGATGACCGAAGGCGCGCTTCTTACTGCATCAACAGGGCATCGACGCTCGCCCGGCGAGACTGCACGAAGCTGATATTCCGCTGCATGCTGGGCGTCAGCCGCTCGCCCGTCATTCCCCACTGCGCTGGATCGTGCGCGACGATGAGCGCCCAGGCCGTCAGGACATAATCGCGGGCGGTCGAATGCATGCCTGCCAGCCGTTCGCGCGTCCTGGCGTCGGAATCGACCAGCTCTACCGAACGGGCCAGCATCGGGTCCTCGGGAAACCCCGGCAATACATCAAGTCCAGCGGAGTGCCGATAGGCCGCGACTTGCCGAAATGCCTCGAAATTTTCATCAGTAAGCGCGAAGTCGACAAGGGCGCGCTCCCAAGTGTCACCAGCAGCAGCCGTTGAAGCCCGGGCGTTGTGAACTGCATGATTGTCAAGCGGTTGCTGGGCGACAGCTCTTAATCCTCCAACAATGGCAAATGACAAGATAAAGGAGTTGACAAGCTTTCGCATTATCTCTTTCCCTACAATCAACGATCATCCGAGTCGCTACCAAATCAAATGGCCGTAACGCGAGAGAATGCGGCGCACAATATAGTATCGGCGGGAGAAGCGAAATGCCTTTTGAGGAACCCAACAATGTGAGCGAGAATCCCTATGCCGAAGAAGCGCATTTCAAGGAAACTGGCTCGAGCGCGCTGACAGGCGCCAATGAGGACCTCATATACGAGGCCGATTGGGAGAATCCCGATCTTGCCGGCCAAGCCCAAGGCGGCAATCCACCTATGACAACTATAAATCAGTCGGGCGGTTATGCCACGGTCCGGCTTAATCAGACGCTCTTCTACAATGGCAGCATCTGGTTCCAGGGTCAGGTTTCCGGCAGCATCCCGGCGGGAGCCACGATGCGCGGTCGAGATTCGAACAACAACGGCGTACCGGATCTGCTGGAACGGCTCGCTCGGGAGGGCAAAGTCCACTTTGATGGCTGACCTGCGCGTCGACCCGGTCGCGGTGGTCAGGGGAATTGGATAGGAGCGAGACAAAAGCAGGTCCATAGCGTCCATTTCGTCCACTCCGGGCGCGTAAGATAGGACTGCCCCGTTTGTAGGGCGGGGGGCCGGGGGCCGTTAGTCGGGTTGAGGCGGCGACCGCCTGACCGCTTCCACTTCCGCCGCCGTCTGCGCGGGGCTTTGCTCGAGCGTCGGCGCATAACGGGTCAGCGTCTCTTCGACGTCGAGGGTGCGGCAATTCGACTGGAACCGTGCCGGGGCTTCGCACTGGAACGGCGCGGCGGGATCGGCGACGCCGACGACCCTCAGCGTCGTGGTCTGGAGCCCGCGTGGCCAAAGTCCGCCCTGGACCTCCTGAACGATGCGGAAGTCGACGACCTGCATATAGGGGAAGCCGGCCGCCTTGGCGATCACGGCGCCGCGATAAAGGGTCATGGCTATCGCAAAATTCTCATCGGAGAAGCTGTTTGACACCGCGCTCACCCGCCAACGGTTGGGCGCTTCGGCCTTGGCCCGATAGCCGCCGAAAGTCGTGAAGGCATTCGCCGGCTGATAGGTCGTGGCCAAGCCAGCGCACGCCGTCAGTGCACAGGTGCACGCCGCCAATAGGATCGAACGCATCCAACCCCCCTTCGCTCTCCGCGCCGGAGCCCATGCCCGCACCACGATCAAGCGCGATTTCAAGCGATTATGCAAGCGGTCCAGCTTCGGGGCCAAGCGCCTTCCCTGGCGTCAAGAGCACGCTTGCCAATGACGCGCGCCTGAGCTGCTTACGAAATGCCTTTGGAGGAGCCCAACAATGCGGGCGCGTAAATGGGGGACAGTCCCCTATTTCCTTACTAAGCCGCCCAATTCGGCGCCGGTATACCTCGGAGAAGGCCATGGGTGCTCAGGTCTTCGTCCACGTCCGGCCAGTGAATTCCGTAGCCGGCGCTCGCGACCTCCCAATTCTCGCGCTGAGCTGGAGTGGCGCTAGCGAGCCGCGGATACCAGGCGACTGGTACGGCAATCGTGCGGCCGTCCGCCCAATCGACGATCAGCCGATCGTCCTCGAAGCGGACGTCAGCAACGCGCTCGTCCGCGCTCATGCCGTCCTGGTCCGCGCGCGGGTCATGTCGCCCCGCCCAGCCAGCAGCCCGGCGATCGAGATGTCTTCGTCCAGCTCCTGCCAATGCAGGCCGCTGGCGCTGATGCTGACCTCTGCGCGCTGCTCGGGCGTGCCGTGGAGCAGCCGGGGGAACCAAGCGAGCGGAATACCGAGCGTGCGGCCGTCCTCGAGCTTGACCCATATGGCGTCGCCGTCGAACCGCACGGCAGTGGCGCGGACGTCGGCGTTCATGCGGCTTTCCACTTCGAAGCTCCCGCTTCCTCCAGCCGCCGATGGAGGCCGTGAGCGGACAATTCGAGCCCGTTCGGCCAGGCGAGCGCGCCAGCCTCGATGAAGGCGCGCGCGAAATAGCCGGGATCGGCAAGCGGCCGTGTGAGGACGGTATCCCGCGCGATGAGGTCCTTCGCGGACCAACGGCCGCCACTGCCGTCGCTGAAGACAAGCTCCAGCGCCGCCTCGCCCGCCGGCCGGATTGAAACGAGCTTAATCATCGGCATCGGCTCCAGGGATCATCTCCATCGGTTCCAACGCTTCGCCGCGCACCCAGTTTGCCATGAGTTCCTCCTGGTGGTCCAGCGCCCATTGGCGGACGACGCGCGCCGTCTTTTTCGGCAATCTGCCGTGGATGATTTCGCCGTCGGCAATGGCGATGAACGCCTCGAAGCCCTGATAGATTGCATGACAATGCGGTGGCGGGTGCTCGTCGTGGTACATGCGGATGACGATGCCGAAAAAGACGGAGATGATCGGCACGGCCCCTCTTCATATCCATCGTTTTATATTGAATTATTGTCTAGACAATACGGAAAGCGCAGGCTCAGAAGCCGCTTGACGACTCACGATGTTCCCGTTATGTTCGATAACGGCTCTTTCTAACCGTCAATCTCCCCGCCTGTCCCGCATCGCGGCCGGCAGGCCAAGCGGCGCGCCCCGTTCGGCGTTTCGCCGGAGAAGACCCCCCGCGATTCCGTGTGCCACTTGCGCCATTCGTGCCGGTCGTGCGGGTCGTGCCGCTCCGGCCTCTTCGCGTCTTCGCGTGAAACCGCCCACGCGCGATATGGGCGATGATCGCGATGTTTCGCCGATCCGCCACCTTCCCGCCGCCCTTCCCATCGGCTAGACCGCGGCCAGCATGAGTGCCGATCAGACCGCCCAGCGTATCACCCTCCGCCGCGCTTCGGGCCGCCTCGCCGCCGCCCGCGCCTTTGCCGGCCGCGCCTGGAAGAAGCGCTGGGTCAAGGTGGTGGCGATCATCCTTGCGATCCCGGTCGTCGCCTACATCATCCTCTGGTTCCTGTTCGCCCGCGGCCTGCCTTCGGCGGAATCGCTGCTCAGCTACGAGCCGGTGCTGCCGACCTACGTCCGCGACGTCGACGGCGTGCCGGTCCAGGCCTTCGCCCGCGAGCGGCGGGTCCAGCTCGCTTATGAAGAATTCCCGGTGCCGCTGATCAACGCCTTCCTCGCCGCCGAGGACCGCACCTTCTTTTCGCACAGCGGCCTCGATTATCCCGGCCTGATCGGCGCGGTCTGGGATTATGTCTCCAAGGCCGGCACCGGCACCCGCGCCCGCGGCGGCTCGACCATCACCCAGCAGGTCGCCAAGATCTTCTTCGTCGGCGACGAATATTCGGTGACCCGCAAGATCCGCGAGGCGTTCCTCGCCCGCCGCATCGAATCGGCGCTCTCCAAGGAGCAGATCCTCGAGCTCTACCTCAACCAGATCTATCTCGGCCGCAACGCCTATGGCGTGCAGGCGGCGGCGCGCGCTTATTTCAACAAGGATGTCGGCCAGCTCAATCTCGCCGAGAGCGCGTTCCTTGCGATCCTGCCCAAATCGCCGTCCAATTACGATCCCGTCCGCCACCACGAGCGGGCGCTGCAGCGGCGCAATTTCGTCCTTGCCGAGATGCTGCGCAACGGCTTCATCACCCGCGCCCAGCATGACGAAGCGGTCGCCACCCCGCTCGAGACGGTGCGCGGCACCGGCGGCGACATCACCCGCAACGTCGGCGGCTATTTCATGGAAGAGGTCCGCCGCACCCTGGTCGAGCGCTACGGCGCGGATGCCGGGCGCGGCCCGAACAGCGTCTATGCCGGCGGCCTGTGGGTGCGCACCTCCTACGATCCGGCGATGCAAAGGTCCGCCGAGACCGCGCTGCGCGACGGCCTCCGGCGCTACGAAAGCGGCCGTGGCTGGCGCGACCCGGGCCTCACCATCGACGTGTCGGGCGACTGGCGCTCGCAGCTCGCCATTGCGCCGCTCGGCCCCGGCGCCTGGCGCGCCGCCGTCGTCCTGGCGAAGGAAGGCGGCAGCGCCACCCTCGGCTTCACCGACGGCAGCACCGGCACCATGCCGGCCGCGCTCGCCTCGATGCCGCGGCGGGGCACCGGAGGCTCCGCCTTCGACGCGCTGCGCCCGGGCGCGGTGATCGCGGTCGAGCAGGAAGGCGACAATTGGGCGCTGCGCTCGATCCCCGAAATCTCCGGCGGCATGGTCGTCGAGGAGGTCGCCTCGGGCCGCGTGCTCGCCATGCAGGGCGGCTGGGACGTGCGCGGCTCCAACTTCAACCGCGCCACCCAGGCGCTGCGCCAGCCCGGCTCGACCTTCAAGCCGATCGTCTATTCCGCCGCGCTGGACAATGGCATGACCCCGGCCTCGATCATCATCGACGGCCCGTTCTGCGCCAATCAGGGCACGCCGTCGCAGAAATGCTTCCGCAATTTCTCCGGCGGCTATGCCGGCGAGCAGACGATGCGCTGGGGCCTCGAGCAATCGCGCAACCTGATGACGGTCCGGACCGCCAACCAGATCGGGATGAACAACGTCGTCCGCCGCGCCCGCCAGATGGGGGTCGGCGATTATCGCCCGTTTCTCGCCATCGCGCTCGGCGCCGGCGACACCACGGTGGCGCGGATGGTCAACGCCTTCTCGACCTTCGCCAATCAGGGACGGGCGCTCAACCCGACCCTGATCGACTATATCCAGGACCGCCACGGCCGGGTCATCTTCCGCGCCGACACCCGGCCCTGCGACGGCTGCAACGCGCCCGACTGGAACGGCCGGCCGATGCCGCGGCCGCCCCTGCGGACCCGCCAGGTGGTCGATCCGATGACCGCCTACCAGATCGTCCACATGCTCGAAGGCGTCGTCCAGCGCGGCACCGCGACGATCCTGAGGGACCTCGGCCGGCCGCTGTTCGGCAAGACCGGCACCACCTCGGGCCCGACCAACGTCTGGTTCATCGGCGGCTCGCAGCAGGTCGTCGCCGGAGTCTATATGGGCTTCGACCGGCCGCGGCCGATGGGCGGCTACGCCCAGGGCGGCACGCTCGCCGCGCCGATCTTCCGCCAGTTCGCCCGCGAGGCCTTCACCGGCATGCCGATCCTGCCGTTCCGGGCGCCGGCCGGCATCCGCATGGTCGCGATCGACCGCCGCACCGGCCACCGCGCGTTCGGCATCTGGCCCGGCACCGATCCGCACGCGGCGGTGATCTGGGAGGCGTTCAAGCCCGAGAGCGAGCCGCGGCGCACCGCCACCCGCGAGGAGATGGCGCCGCTCACCCGCCAGGCCCGAGTCGCCGGCCCCGCCGCCGACCAGCGCGACAGCGACTTCTTGCAAAGAGAGGGGGGCATTTACTAGGTCCGCTGCGACAGCAGCGGACCGTGTCCCCGCGAAAGCGGGGATCCAGTCGACAGAAAACTTCTGGGCTCCCGCTTTCGCGGCAGCCCAGCCAATTGAGGATCCATCATGCGCGCCGAAGCGCAAACCTCTATCGACCAGATCCGGTCGGCCCTCGATCTGCTGCGCCGGTTCCTCGACTGGGACCGGGCGCTGAAGCGGCTCGACGAGCTGAACGCGCGGGTCGAGGAGCCGGACCTGTGGAACGATCCCAAGGCGGCGCAGGCGGTGATGCGCGAGCGCCGCCGGCTCGACGAGGCGATCGCCGCGACCCGGACCATCGAGAAGGAGCTCGCCGACACCACCGAATTGATGGAGATGGCCGAGGCCGAGGGCGACACGGCGATGGTCGACGACGCGGTCAAGGCGCTCGCCGAGCTTGCCGAGCGCACCGAGAAGGACAAGGTCGCCGCCCTGCTCGCCGGCGAGGCCGACGCCAACGACACCTATATCGAGGTCAATGCCGGCGCCGGCGGCACCGAGAGCCAGGACTGGGCCGAGATGCTCCAGCGTATGTATACCCGCTGGGCCGAGCGCCACGGCATGAAGGTCGAGCTGGTCGATCATCATGCCGGCGAGCAGGCCGGGATCAAGTCGGCGACCCTGCTGGTCAAGGGCGAGAACGCCTACGGTTATGCCAAGACCGAGAGCGGCGTCCACCGGCTGGTCCGGATCAGCCCCTATGATTCCAACGCCCGGCGCCACACCAGCTTCTCGAGCGTCTGGGTCTATCCGGTGGTCGACGAGAATATCGACATCGAGGTCAACGAGGCCGACCTCAGGATCGACACCTACCGCGCCTCGGGCGCCGGCGGCCAGCACATCAACACCACCGATTCGGCGGTGCGGATCACCCATCTGCCCACCGGCATCGTCGTCCAGTGCCAGAATCAGCGCTCGCAGCACAAGAACCGCGCCGAGGCCTACAACCAGCTGCGCGCCAAGCTCTACGAGAACGAGCTGCAGAAGCGCGAAGCCGAGGCCAATGCGACCGCGGCGGCCAAGACCGACATCGGCTGGGGCCACCAGATCCGCTCCTACGTGCTCCAGCCCTACCAACTGGTGAAGGATCTCAGGACCGGCGTCACCTCGACCTCGCCCTCCGACGTGCTCGACGGCGATCTCGACCGGTTCATGGCCGCCGCCCTCTCGCAGCGCGTGACCGGCGAGAAAGTGGAAGTCGAAGATGTCGACTAGGGCCGCCTTCGCCGCGCTCCTGCTGCTCGCCGCCTGCGGCCGGCAGCAGGAGAAGGCCTCGCCCTTTCCCGAGCCGCACCGGCCGGTCGCGCCGATCTCGTCGCGCTACCTCAACGAGGACACCCGCGAGAGCGTCGGCGAGTTCACCACCGTCGCCCGCCTCGCCGACGTCCGGCCGCGCATGTCGGTCGCCGACATCGGCGCCGGCGAGGGCTATTATACGGTCCGCCTGTCGCCTTTGGTCGGCCCCAAGGGCCGGGTGCTGGCCGAGGACATCGTCCCGCAGACGATCCGCAACCTCGCCCAGCGCATCCAGCGCGAGCGGCTCGACAATGTCGCGATCCGGCTCGGCCAGCCCAACGACCCGCAGCTTCCGGCGAGCTCGTTCGACCGGGTGTTCATGATCCACATGTATCACGAGATCGCCCGCCCCTCCGAGTTCCTCTGGAACCTGCGCGCGGCATTGAAGCCCGGCGGCCGGGTGATCGTCGTCGACGGCGACCGCCCGACCGGCCGCCACGGCACCCCTCAACGGATGCTGGTCTGCGAGTTCAACGCGGTCGGCTACGGCCTCACCCGCTTCGAGCGGCTGCCCGACAACGAATCCTATTTCGCCCAGTTCGAGGCCCGCGGCCCCCGCCCCGAGCCGAGCGACATCCCGGTCTGCAACCCCTGAAACGATGCCGTTCCCCGGCGAAAGCCGGGGTCCAGCGGCGCGGAAGGAAGACTGGGCCCCGGCCTTCGCCGGGGAACGAAAGGTTAGAGCAATCCCAATTCCCGGAAGCTGCGGCATTCGCCGGCGGCGAAGATCAGATGATCGTGGAGGACGATGCCGACCGCCGCGGCGGTCTCGGCGAGGCGCCGGGTCGCCTCGATATCGGCCCGGCTCGGCTGCGGATCGCCGCTCGGATGGTTGTGGGCGACGACGAGGCCGGCGGCATCGTGATCGAGCGCGGCATGAAGGATCTCGCGGATCGGCAAAGCGATGGCGTCCGCGGCGACGGCGTGCCGGTCGAGCGCGATCCGGCCGCCCGCGGAATCGAGGTAGAGGACCGCCAGCGTCTCGCCCGGGCGATCGGCGCACAAAGGCGCGAGCAGTTCGGCGGCGTCGCGGGCGGTGACGATGTTCACGGGCGCCACTTTGGAATGGAATCCGGGCGGAGGAAAGGTCATAGGATCGGCCCATGCAGCCCTATCTCGAACTCCTTCGCCGAATCCTCGACGAGGGCGTCGCGCAGGCGGACCGGACCGGCGTCGGCACCCGCTCCGTGTTCGGCCACCAGATGCGCTTCGACCTCGCCGAGGGCTTCCCGCTGCTGACCACCAAGAAGCTGCATCTGCGCTCGATCCTGATCGAATTGCTCTGGTTCCTGCGCGGCGACACCAATATCGGCTGGCTCCGCGAGCAAAAGGTGAGCATCTGGGACGAATGGGCCGACGAAGCGGGCGACCTGGGGCCCGTCTACGGCAAGCAATGGCGCCACTGGCTGGCGCCGGACGGGCGCGAGATCGACCAGATCGCCGGCCTCATCGAGCTGATCAGGAGCGATCCCGCCTCGCGCCGCCAGATCGTCACCGCCTGGAACCCGGCCGACCTCCATCTGATGGCGCTCGCGCCGTGCCACTGCCTGTTCCAGACCCAGGTCGCCGCCGGCCGGCTCAACCTCCAGCTCTACCAGCGCAGCGCCGACGTCTTCCTCGGCGTGCCGTTCAACATCGCCAGCTACGCGCTCTTGACCCACATGCTCGCCCAGCAATGCGGGCTCGAGCCCGGCACCTTCGTCTGGACCGGCGGCGATTGCCACCTTTATTCCAATCATCTCGACCAGGCCCGCGAGCAGCTGACCCGCGCGCCGCGCCCGCTGCCGAAGCTCACTCTGCTCCGCCGCCCGGCCGACATCGGCGGCTACGCGCCGGAGGATTTCGAGATATCGGGCTACGACCCCCACCCGCACATCAAGGCCGAGGTCGCGGTTTGACGCGGCCGAGCATCGAGATCGTCGTTGCCAGGGCCGACAACGGCGTGATCGGCGCCGAGGGCGCGCTCCCCTGGCGGCTGCCCAAGGACATGCGCCACTTCAAGCTCGTGACCTCCGGCGCGCCGATGATCATGGGCCGCAAGACGTTCGAGAGCCTTCCCGGCATCCTGCCGGGGCGCCGCCACATCGTCCTCACCCATGACAGGGCCTGGCGGCGCGACGGCGTCGATATCGCCCACACGCTCGAAGAGGCGCTCGCCCTGGTCGAGGGCGACCGGGTCTCGATCATCGGCGGCGCCGAAATCTACCGCCTGTTCCTGCCGATCGCCGACAAGATCCACCTCACCGAAATCCATCTCGAGCCGGCGGGAGACACGTTCTTCCCCGCGCTCGATCCCGCGATCTGGCATCATCCGTCGATTCCGGAGCGCTGGCCGGCGGAGGGCGGCTTCCCCGCGCATCGCTTCACCACCCTCACCCGCCGGGTTCCATTGTCGCGGGACTAGCCAGTGCCTATAGGCGGCTTCATGGAGCGCCTTGACGGGAGCTCGGCGGTCCCGGAAGCCCTGCGCGGCGGCATCGTCGCGCTCGGCAATTTCGACGGCTTTCACAAAGGCCACCAGGCGGTGGTCGGCCGCGCCGTCGCGCGCGCCCGGGCCGAGGGCCGGCCCGCTCTGGTCGCGACCTTCGATCCCCATCCGGTCCGCTTCTTCAAGCCGGACGTGCCGCCCTTTCGCCTCACCACCCTCGCCCAGCGCGAGCGGCTGTTCGCCGCGGCGGGCGCGCAGGCGATGCTCGTTTACCAGTTCAACGCCGAGCTCGCCCAGGTCACCGCGCCCGATTTCGTCGCCGATTATCTGGCCAGCCGGGCCGGCGCCGCCGGCGTCGTCACCGGCGAGGATTTCACCTTCGGCAAGGGCCGCGGCGGCAATGTCGAGGTGCTGAAGCTGCTCGGCCAGGCCAATCGGCTTTCCGTCGATTCGGTGGCGCCGGTCGACGAGGATGGCGAGCCGGTCTCGTCGAGCCGAATCCGCGACGCGCTGGTCGCCGGCGATTGCGACACTGCGGCGCGGCTGCTCACCCGGCCGTTCGCGATCGAGGGCGCGGTCGTCCACGGCGACCGGATCGGCCGCAAGCTCGGCTATCCGACCGCGAATATCCCGCTCGACCGCTACCAGCGGCCGCGCTTCGGCGTCTATGCGGTGCGCGCCAGGCTCGGCGGGCGGACTCTGGAGGGTGTCGCCAATCTGGGCACGCGGCCGATGTTCGATCCCCCGAAGGAGTTGCTCGAACCCCATTTCTTCGATTTCGACGAGGAGATTTATGGGGAAACGGTGGAGGTCGACCTGCTGTCGTTCATCCGCGACGAGTGGAGCTTCGAAAATATCGACGCGCTGAAAGCCCAGATCGGACGCGATTGCGCGGCGGCTCGGGCGCTGCTCGCCCAATGAGGAAGTCCAGGGTCGGGCTGGCGCTCGTCGCGGCCGCCGCGGTGACGCTGTCGCTGATCAACGCCTCCTGGACCGCGGCCCGGCCGACCGGGCCGCTGGTCCTCGTCGCTCACCGCGGCGTCGCCCAGCCGCTCGACCTCGCCGCCGGCGGCTGCAGCGCGCGCCACATGCGCGTCTCGGGCCACAAGTTCATCGAGAACACGCTGTTTTCGATGCAGAGCGCGATCGCCTTCGGCGCGCGCGGCCTCGCCCTCGACGTGCGGGCGAGCGCCGACGGGCGGGCGATGATCTTCCGCGATTCCGAGCTCGGCTGCCGGACCGACGGCAGCGGCCGGGTCGCGGACCGGCCTTTCGCCTATTTGCGGCGCCTCGACGTCGGCCATGGCTATACCGCCGACGACGGCCGCACCTTCCCGCTGCGCGGCCGCGGCCTCGGCGGCATGCCGGTCGCGGAGGAGGTGCTTCGCGCCTTCCCGCGCGCGACCCTGATCTTCGCCCTCGCCGAGCCGCGCGACGCCGAGGCGCTGGTCGCGGCCTATCGCGCCGCCGGCCTGCCCGTCGCCGCCCACCACGGCTTCGCCGGCCCGCCCGCGGCGCTGGCGCGGCTGCGGCAGCTCACTTCGGCCGGCTGGCTGATCGACCGCGATGCGAGCGAGGCCTGCCTGGGCGGCTACCGCGCCTGGGGCTGGCTCGGGCAAGTGCCCGAATCCTGCCGCGGCACGACCGTGCTGATCCCGCGCCGCGGCGAATGGACCTTGTGGGGCTGGCCCTATCGCTTCCTCGGCCGGATGGCGGGCGGCGGCGCCCGTCTGCTGATCGGCGGCGACACGCCCGGCACCGGCCTCGACCGGCCCGAGCAGCTCGGCGAGGTCCCGCACGATTATGCCGGCCTGCTCCTGATCGAAGACATGTACGCCGTCGGCCGCGCCCTCCAGCGCTAGACACTGGAATCCGAATGAGCACGTTTCTTCGCTCATCCTGAGGAGCCGGTGAGCCTGTCGAACCGGCGTCTCGAAGGATCCTTCGAGACGGGCCTTCGCCAGGCTCAGTCCCTCCTCAGGATGAGCGAGATGGCTTGTTTCCTGCGCAAGCTAGGCTAAGTCCGCCCGCAATGTCCGAAAAACCCGATTACCGATCCACCGTCTTCCTGCCGAAGACGGACTTCCCGATGAAGGCCGGCCTCGCCCAGAAGGAGCCGGCGATCCTCGCGCGCTGGGCTGAGGACAAGCTCTACGAGCAGATCCGCGACGCCCGCAAAGGGCGGGGGCGCTTCATCCTCCACGACGGCCCGCCTTATGCCAATGGCGACATTCACATCGGCCACGCGATGATGAAGTCGATCAAGGACTTCATCCTCCGCTCGCAGTCGCTGCTGGGCAAGGACGCGCCGTTCATCCCCGGCTGGGACTGCCACGGCCTGCCGATCGAATGGAAGATCGAGGAGCAGTACCGCAAGAAGAAGCTCGACAAGGACCAGGTGCCGCCGCGCGAGTTCCGCGCCGAATGCCGGGCCTATGCCGAGCATTGGATCCAGGTCCAGCGCGAGCAGTTCATCCGCCTCGGCATCACCGGCGACTGGGACGATCCCTACCGGACGATGGACTTCACCTCCGAGGCGAAGATCTGCGAGGAGTTCCTCAAGCTCGCCGAAGCGGGCCGGATCTACCGCGGCGCCAAGCCGGTGATGTGGTCGCCGGTCGAGAAGACCGCCCTCGCCGAGGCCGAGATCGAATATGAGGAGATCGTCTCCACCCAGATCGATGTCGCGTTTGAGATCATGGAAAGCCCGATCCCGGAGCTGGTCGGCGCCTACGCGGTGACCTGGACGACGACGCCCTGGACGATCCCGACCAACCGGGCCGTCGCCTATGGGCCGGAACTGCGATACAAGCTTATCAACCTCCAGTCCTTGCACGGCCAGCTGATGAAATGCTTGGTCGTCGAAGAGCAGGCATTGGGATTGGTGCAACGCCGAGCCGGCTTAAGGGAAAACCCTGCTGGAACGGTTGAACCGATCATTTTCCCAGACGCACCGGTGTACAAGGGCTCCGACCTGGCCGGCACGATCGCCCGCCATCCGATGCACCATCTCGGCGGCTTCTTCGCCGAGCCGCGGCCGTTTTTGCCCGCCGAGCATGTCACCACCGACGCCGGCACCGGCCTCGTCCACATGGCGCCCGATCATGGCGAGGAGGATTTCCTGGTTTGCAAGGCGGCCGGGATCGATCCGGTGTTCGCGGTCACCGACGATGGCAAGTATCGCGACGACTGGCTCTGGCTCGGCGGCCAGGGCAGCGTGATCAACAACAGGTTCAACGCGCCCGACGGGCCGATCTGCTCGGACCTGCGCGCGGCCGGCGGCCTGCTCTCGGCGAGCGCGGATTTCCACCACTCCTACCCGCATTCCTGGCGGTCCAAGGCGAAGGTCATCTACCGCTGCACGCCGCAATGGTTCATCCCGATGGACCGGCCGATCCGCACCTCCACCGTTCGGGCTGAGCCTGTCGAAGCCCACTCCTTCTCCAAGGGTGAAGAAAAGGAGGCCCTTCGACAGGCTCAGGGCGAACGGACGTTGAGGGAAATCGCTCTCGCCGCGATCGACGATACGCGCTGGGTGCCGGAGAAATCGAAGAACCGGATGCGCGCGATGGTCGAGGGGCGGCCCGACTGGGTGCTCAGCCGCCAGCGCGCCTGGGGCGTGCCGATCGCGCTCTATCTCCACAAGCAGACCGGCGACTATCTCAAGGATCCGGTGGTCAACAGCCGCATCCTCCACGCCTTCCACGAAGGCGGCGCCGACGCCTGGTTCGGCGCCGATCATCAGGCCCTGCTCGGCAATGGCTACAGCCTCGACGATTACGAGCCGGTCACCGACATTCTCGACGTGTGGTTCGATTCGGGCTCGACCCACGCCTTCGTGATCGAGGCGCGCTACGGCGAGGGCGTCCGCGCCGATCTCTATTGCGAGGGCTCCGACCAGCATCGCGGCTGGTTCCAGTCGAGCCTGCTCGAATCGAGCGCCACCCGCGGCCGCGCCCCGTTCGAGGCGGTGCTGACCCACGGCTTCGCGCTCGACCAGGACGGCCGCAAGATGTCCAAGTCGATCGGCAACACCGTCGATCCGCTCGCCATCATCCGCGACAGCGGCGCCGACATCTTGCGGCTGTGGGTCGCCTCCACCGACTATTTCGAGGACGTCCGGATCGGCAAGGAGATCCTCGCCGGCACCTCCGACGCCTATCGCAAGCTCAGGAACACCTTCCGCTATCTGCTCGGCGCGCTCGACGGCTTTTCGGCCGACGAGACGGTGGCGCCGGCGGCCATGCCCGAGCTCGAGCGCTGGGTGCTGCACCGGCTGGCGGAGCTCGACGCCGGGCTGCGCGAAGCGGCCGAGGCCTTCGATTTCAACCGCTACACCCGGCTGATCGGCGCCTTCGCCAATGACGACCTTTCCGCCTTCTTCTTCGACATCCGCAAGGACAGCCTCTATTGCGACCCGCCGGCCGCATTGAAGCGCCGCGCCTATCGCACCGTCCTCGACATCGTCTTCCACGCGCTGGTCCGCTGGATGAGCCCGATCCTCTGCTTCACCACCGAGGAGGTCTGGCAGACCCGCTATCCGGAAGGCGGCTCGGTCCACCTGCTCGAATGGCCAAAGATCGAGGCCGGCTGGCGCGACGAGGCGCTCGCCGCGCGCTGGGCGCTGATCCGCTCGACCCGCGAGCGGGTCACCGAATGTATCGAGCCGCTGCGCCGCGACAAGGTGATCGGCTCGAGCCTCGAAGCGAAGATCCTCTATCCCGATCTGGAACTCGGCCTCACCGACGAGAGCCTTGCCGACCTTGCCGAAATCTACATCGTGTCCGAAGTGGTGCCCGGCCACGGGGAGGGGATCGAAGTGACTCGGACCGAACATCTGAAATGCGGCCGCTGCTGGCGGCATTTGCCGGAGGTCGCCGACGACGGCGCGCTGTGCGCGCGCTGCGAGGGGGTGGTGAATGGCTGATATCGCCCCGGCCGATCGCCTGCGGCTGAAGCGCAACCGCACCTTCGGGCTGATCGTCGCCCTGATGGTGTTCGCCCTCGATCAGGCGACGAAATGGGTGGTCACCCATCCGCTCCAGCTCGAATTCCGCGAGGTCATCGAGATCACCGCCTTTTTCGATCTGCGCTGGGTCCGCAACACCGGCATTTCGCTCGGCCTTCTGTCGGCGGACGGCGAGGTCGGCCGCTGGCTGCTGGTCGCGATGACGACGGCGATCGCGGTCTTCGTCGCGCTCTGGCTGTGGCGCGAGAAGCGGCGCGACGATTCGTTCGCCCTCGCTCTGGTGCTCGGCGGCGCTCTCGGCAACATCTTCGATCGGGTCCGGTTCGGCCACGTCGTCGATTTCGCCGACCTTCATTTCGGCGAGTGGCGGCCGTTTTTGGTCTTCAATCTCGGCGATGCGGCGATTACCATCGGCGTGCTGCTTTTGCTTGTCCGAGCGCTCCTGATGCGCGATGGCAGGGCGAAGAAGAAGGAAGCCTGACATGCGTACCCCCCATCTCGTCCTCGCCCTCGCGGCCGCCGCCGGCATCGCCGGCTGCACCAATGGCGGCCCGTTCAACCGCGCCCGTCCGGACGAGTTCGCGGTCGCCCGCAACGCGCCTCTGGTGGTGCCGCCCGATTTCGCGCTGACCCCGCCCCGGCCCGGCGAGCCGGACCAGAGCGGCACCGATCCGCGCGCCCAGGCGCTTCAGGCCCTGTTCGGCGGCCCGCAGCCGCGCAGCGCGGTCGAGAACAACCTGTTGCAGGTCGCCCATGCCGAGCGTGCCGCTTTGGGCGCCCGCTCGGTCGCCGGCGATCCGCAGACCGCCGTGGTGAGCCGCGGCACGCTGGTCCAGACCATGCTCCAGCTGCCGCAGGGCGACGGCCAGGAAGCCCGCGTCATCGTCCCGAACTGACGCCCTGCGTCAGAAGCTCAGCTCCAGTGTCGCCCGAACCCCCGCATCCTGGCCGGCCAGCGGCGGCAGGTCGGTGTCGACGTAGCTGAGGCCGATCTCGCTGCTCGGCAGGCCGGGAATCCGGACATGGTAGCGCGCGCCGAGCGACCAGGTCCAATAGGAGCCGAAAGCGCCCCAATCCTGCCGTCCCGCCTCGGCGGTGAACGCCCATGGCCGGAACGGCACGCCGACCTCCGCCCGGCCATAGAGGTAGAGCATGTCCTGATGGCCGGTGGCGGCCTGGGACGGGGCATATTTGGCGCCGGCGCTGAGCTGCGCCGGGCCGATCAGGTAGGAGAGCGACGCATAGGGCTCGGCATGGTCGGTCGCGCCGCTGCCGCCGGCGAAGGCGTAATAGATCAGCCCGGCGTCGAGATCGAAGCCGCCGCCGAGATCGGCCTGATAGCCGGCATAGAGATCGAGCTGGGCGTCGCCCTGGTCGCCGAAGCCGGGGTTGCGCAGGCGGAAAGGATCGTTGCCGCGCAGGATCGTTCCCCGGGCGCCGGCATAGAGGCCGCTTTCGTGGCGCAGCATCAGCCCCGCCTGAGCGGTCGGATCCTCGTCGGAGCGCGAGACGCCGCGGAAGCGGTAATCGGACATCAGGCTCGCCTCGCCGGTGACCTCGAACGCGCCCGGCGCCGCAGTCTGGCTTTCCTGGGCGGCGGCCGGAGCGGCGGTGAGCAGCAGGGGGGCGGCGAAGAGAAGACGGCTCGGCATCGCCCCGGCCCTGCCCCAGCCGGGATGAACAGGCAATGGCCGTTAGCCCTTCTTTAGCGGTGAGGCGCTAGCCTTTGCCCATGACCCATCAGGCGCCTTCTCCCGCCGCCGCGCCGGGCGCCGATCCGGCCCGCATCGTCGCCCAGTTGCGCGAGGCGCTGCGGCTGGTCGAGCGGATCGCCGGCCGGCCCGATTCGTCTGGGGCCGACGAGCGCGGCCTCGACGAGGCGGCGCGGATCAGCGAGGCCTATGACCGCGCCCTGCCGGTCGCCCGGCGCCGCTTCGAGGCGCTCGCCGAGGAGAGCTCGGTCTGGGCGGCGGCCGGGGTCGAGGCGCTGCTCGTCGCCGGCGAGCGCGCTCCGCGCGGCGCCGCCGAGCGCCTCGCCGCCGCGCTCGAGCGCGCGCTCAGCGCGCTGGCGGATCTGCTGCGCTAGGCGGCGGGCCGCTCTGCGGCCAATCCTTCACGTGGACGTCGCGCTGCGGGAAGGGGATTTTGATGCCGTTCTGCTTGAACAGCTCCCAGACCCGGTTGAGGATGTCGGAGCGGACGGCGCCGATGCCGGCTTCGGGATCGAGGATCCAGATCCGGATCTCGTGCTCGATCGAGCTCTCGCCGAACGCGGTCATCCACACCGCGGGCTTGGGCGTGGCGAGCACGCGCGGGGAGGCGTCCGCGGCCTCGATCATCAGCTTCTGGGCGAGCGCGACGTCGCAATCATAAGCGACCCCGATCGGGATCGAGATGCGCACGTCGCGGGTCGAATAGGACCAGTTGACCACCTCCTGGGTCATCAGCAGCTCGTTCGGGATCAGATATTCCTTGCCGTCGCGGGTGACGATCGAGACCGCGCGGACGCCGATCTTGTTGACCTGGCCGAAGCTCTCGCCGACCGAGATGACGTCGCCCGGCTTGATCGAGCGGTCCATCAGCAGGATGATCCCGGCGATCAGATTGCCGAACGTCTTCTGCAGGCCGAAGCCGACGGCGAGGCCGAGCGCGCCCGAAAAGACCGCGAGCGCGGTGAGGTCGATCCCGGCAAGATCGATGCCGACGAAGAAGGCGATGGTGACGATGGCGAGGGCGGCGAGCTTCTGGGTGAGCACCCGCTGGGTCGGATCGAGGCCGCCGGCATGCTTCAGCGCCTGGCCGATCAGCCGGTTGGCGAGCTTCACCGCCGCATAGAGGGCGAGCAGGGCGATGACGATCTGGATCGCCGCCAGCAAAGAGAGCCGCCGCGACCCGACGGTAAAGGCGAGCGCGTCGAGCGGCCCGGTGATCTTGCCGAGGCCGCCCATCGCGTCGGCGAGGATCGCGACGAACAGGAAGAGAGCGAGCGCCCAGGCGATCCAGCGCGACAGGCTGAGGCCGCGGGCGGTGTTGCGCACCGCCATCGCCGCCGCCAAAGCGGCGCAGAAGCCGAGCAGGAAGGCGGCGGGCGGCGGCCAGGGCCAGGCTCTCAGCGCGATGACCAGCGCCGGCCACAGGATCAGGTAGCGGACCAGCGCGCAGACCCGCGGGATGATCCCTTCCGCCCGGCTTCCCGCCTTGCGCTCCCAGAAGGCGGCGATCGGGGGCCCCGCCCAGCGCCCCGCCAGCCAGGCGAGAGCGATCGCCGCGGCGGCGATGCCGGCGGCGATGCCGGTCTGCGCCAGCACGTCGCCGGCCGGCAGCGGCAGGCCGAGGCTGGCGGCCAGGCCCGTCATCGGCTCGCCCCGTAGCCGGCGAGCGCGGCGGCGAGATCGGCGATCAGATCGTCCGGGTCCTCGAGGCCGACATGGAGCCGGACCAGCGGCCCGCCGAAATCGGGCCGGGTCGCGGTGCGCACCGGATCGGCGGGCAAGGCCAGGCTCTCAAAGCCGCCCCAGCTGTAGCCGATCCCGAACAGCTCGAGCGATTCGATCAGCTTCGCCCGCGCCGCATCGTCGCCGCCCGCGAGAACGAAGGAGAAGAGCCCGGTCGCCCCGGAAAAATCGCGCTTCCAATATTCATGGCCGGGGCAGCCCGGCAAAGCCGGGTGGAGGACGCGCGCGACCTCGGGCCGCGCCTCCAGCCAACGCGCGACCTTGAGCCCGCTCTCCTCGTGCCGGCGGAGCCGCACGTCGAGCGTCCGGAGGCCCCTCAGCGCCAGCCAGGCATCGTCGGGCCCGGCGGTCTGGCCGAGCACCCGGCGCGCCTGCTCCAGCCGCGGCGCGACGCCTTCGGCCGCGGTCACCGAGCCGAGCATCAGATCGGCATGGCCGCCGATATATTTGGTGCAGGCGAGGATCGAGAAATCCGCCCCGGCCGCGATCGCCGGAAAGAAAAGCGGCGTCGCCCAGGTGTTGTCGATCAGGGTGACGACCCCCTTCTCCCTGGCCGCGGCGCAGATCGCCGGAACGTCCTGGACTTCGAAGCTGTGGGTGCCCGGGCTCTCCATGAATATCGCGCGGGTGCGCTCCCCGATCAGCGCCGCGATGCCGCCGCCGATCAACGGGTCGTAATAGACCGTCTTCACCCCGAACCGCTTGAGCACGGTGTCGCACAGCGCCCGGGTCGGACCGTAGGCGCTATCGACCATCAGCAGCTCGTCGCCCGCCTCGAGCACCGAGAGCAGCGCCCCGGCCACCGCCGCCGAGCCCGACGGGTAGAGCCGGGTCATCGCCGCGCCGGGCTCGAGCGCGGTCAGCGCCTCGCACAGAGCCCAGGTCGTCGGGGTGCCGTTGCGGCCGTAATGGAGAATGCCGTCGGCGGGCGGATAGGCCGCCTGCATCTCGGCGACGCTGTCGAACAGGATGGTGGAGGCGCGCCAGACCGCGGGATTGACCAGCCCCTGAGTCCATTCCGCGCGGCGGCCGGCCTCGACGAGGCGGGTTGCGGGTTTCCTGTCCTTCACGCCGCGCCCGTCGCCTTGGGCGTCGCCGGATCGGCGCCCCATTCCGACCAGCTGCCGTCGTAGAGCCGGACGTCCTTCTTGCCGAGCAGCTGCGCGCCGAACAGCACCACCGCCGCGGTCACGCCCGAGCCGCAGGTCGTGACCATCGGCCTGGCGAGGTCGACGCCGGCCGAATCGAACACGGCGCGCAATGCGTCGCCGCGCTTCCAGCTGTTGTCGGGGTTGAAGAACCCGCTCTGCGGCGCGTTGCGGGAGCCGGGAATGTGGCCGGCGGCGAGCCCGGCACGCGGCTCCGCTTCGGCGCCGGCGAAACGCGCCGGCGAGCGCGCGTCGACGACCTCCGCGCCGGCGAGGCTGAGCATCGCCGGCCTGTCGACCACCGCATCCGCATCGAGCAAGGCGGTGAAATGGCCCGGCCGGCGCTGCTCACGGCCGGCGGCGAGTGGCCGCCCTTCCGCCGTCCACTTCTGCAGGCCGCCGTCGAGCAGGGCGACATGCTGCGCGCCGAAGCTGCGCAGCATCCACCACGCCCGCGCCGCGCTGTGCAGCGGCGAATTGTCGTAGACGACCATGCGGTTGCCGTCGCCGAGGCCGAGCGCCTGCATCCGGCTGGCGAACTTGTGCGCGCTCGGCAGCATGTGCGGCAGCGGGCTGGCGCTGTCGGAAATCTCGTCGATGTCGAAGAAAACCGCGCCGGGAATGTGCGCGGCTTCATATTCGGCGCGGGCGTCGCGGCCCATGTTCGGCAGGAAATAGGTCGCGTCGATCACCCGCAAGTCGGGCGCGCCGAGCTCGGCGTCGAGCCATTCGGTCGAAACCAGCGAGTCCATCGATGCGTCCTAGCGCTTCGGCGCAGCGTCGCCTAGCGGCTCACCCGCTCGATCACGCCGAGCCGGGCCAGCGTGTCGAGATATTCGGCGACCTCCTCGAGCGGGACGGGGCCGATCGTGGCGGCGAGGGCGTCGCGGATCTCGCCGACGCTGCGCCGCCCGTCGACCCGGTTCAGCGCCTCGTAGGCGAAGCTCGGACCCGGCCCCGCCTCGCGCGCCGGCAGCCGGGGCCGGGTCAAGCCGGCGCCAGCGAGATGATCGTCGAACCAGGAATAGCCGAAGCCGTTCATCGGCCCCTCGCGGCGGATTCGGCGATAGACCGGTCCGGACACCCCCGCCGGATCGGCGACGACATGCCCGGTTGTGGGCGACGACATGGCGCCGAATTCGAACGACGTCGTCGAGGCGAGGTACCAGCCCGAGGCGGCGGCGATGAACATCGCCCGGCGCATCTTGGTCGGGTCGAGATTGCCGGGCAGGTCGCGCTGGGTGTGGATATAGCGGTCGGGCCAGTCGGCGATGTAGACGATCGGGATCCGCCAGCTCCCTTCCGCCCAGACCTCATGGTCGCTGCCTTCGTTGAAGCCGCCGATCTCGGCCTGGAGCGCCCGCCGGTCGCCCTCGGGCTCGACCAGCGGCATGTCGGCGGCGCCGGTATCGGCATAGAGCAGGGACTGTTCGTTGACGAAGCGGCCGAAGGCGAAGCCGATTTCGGAGACGGCGCTCGGCAGGCTCGGCGGCGACCCGTAGACGCGCAGCACCGACTTGGTGATCTCGCTATTGCCGCCGATCATGTCGAGATGGATCGTCGCCAGCGTCCGCCGGGCGAATTCGGGCCGGGCGTTCAGCAGCGAGATCGTCCCTTCGACCTCCGGCGGCCACAGGAAGCGGATCGTGCGCGCCGGCTGCGGCAGGGCGCCGCTGCGGACGAGGCGAGTGAGCGTGCGGGCGATCTCGAGCTCGCCGGCGCAGCCCGAGGCGTTGTCGTTGGCGCCGGGCGACGGGTGATCGAGGTGGCAGGAGAAGACGATCTCGTGGGCGCGGTCGCGGCCCGGGATGATCGCGGTCGGGATCAGATAGGCGCTCGGCGCCTGGCCGGCATCGACCTCGGCGCGGAGATGCACCGCCTCGCCGCGCCGCAGCCGTTCCTGCCAGGCGCGGGCGCGGGCCGGCGAGACCATGAAGGCGAAGGCCGGGTGGGCGGCGAACGTGTCGAGATGGCCCCAGCGGACCAGGCTCTCATCCTCGCCCCACCAGGCGGTGCGCTGGTTCTGCGCCCAGGAGATTATCCCGGCCGCGCCGAAGCGCCCCACCGCCAGCTCCTGGATCGCGCCGGGCTGCGAGGAGGTGAGGACGAGCCGGCCGCGCACCTCCTTGCCCTGATAGTCGCTTTCCGCGGTGCCGGCGCCGACGTCGACGAGATCGGCCTCGGCCCGGCCCGAGACGCTGTCCTGGGCGAGGCCGATCGGCTGGTCGGCCCAGGAGGCGACCCGATCGCGCCCGTCCCAAAGCTCGGCGAAGCGCGCGTTCCAGCCGGGCCGTGAGCGCTGGGTGCCGTAGAAGATGCGGCCGTCGGCGGGCAGGGAGATGATCTCGACCTCCGCCAGCCCGGCGTCGCGGAGGCGGTCGCGGATCGCCTCGGCGGCGGCGCGATAGCCCTCCGAGCCGCGCATCCGGTGGTGCTGCGAGAGCGTGCGCACGGTGCGCAGCGCCGCCGCCCCCGAGAGCTCGGCGCCGATCGCCTCGCCCTGCCCCGCCGGCAGCAGCGGCGGCGCCGCGGCCACGAGCAGGAGAAAAGCGAGCGCCTTCAACGCGCGCTGCGGCGAAGCGGCCGCTTCAGGTAGAACTCGCTGTAGAAAGCGGAGAAGAAGGCGGCCGCGGGGGTCGCGACGATCGCTCCCAGCAGGCCGAAGGCGAGGGCGAAGGCGAGGGTGAAGAAGAGCAGCAGCACCGGGTGGAGCTGCATCGTCGCGCCGCGGATCTTGGGCGCGACCACGCTGCCCAATATCTCGTTCGAAACGAGATAATAGACCCCCACCCAGATCGCCGTCATCGGCCCCACCGTCAGCGCCAGCACGATCGGCGGCAGCGCCATCACATAGCCGCCGATCCGCGGGATGAAATCGGCGAAGAAGGCGAGCGCCGCCCAGACCAAAGCCGCCGGCACGTTCATCAGCGACAGGAAGACGAACACCGCCACCGCCTGGATCGCGCCGATCACGAAGCTCGCCTTGGTCCAGCCGATCACCGAGTGGCTGGCCCGGCGATAGGCGCGCATGCCCGCGGGCAGATAGGCGCGCGGCAGGCTGCCGAGATAGGCCCTGAGCAGCGGCTTCGGGTCGAGCACGACATAAGCGACGCTCGAGAAGAAGATGATCGCCAGCGCCACCCCGCCGAGCAGCGACAGCGAGACTCCGCCGAGGCCGCGGAACAATTCGGCCGGGCTCGGCAGCACCGCCCGGGTGAACGAGCCGCCGCCCGAATAATGGCTAAGGTCCGGATAGCGGCCGAGGAAGGCGGCGATCTGGCCGTCGATGCGGTTGACGAAATCGGGCAATTGGTTGGCGAGCAGGGCGATCTGCGCCGCCAGCCGCGGAATCACCAGCGCGCCGAGCAGGGCGATCGTGCCGAAGAACAGCAGCAAGGTAAGCGAGGCGGCGGCGCGCTGCGACAGGCCGCGCCGCTCGAACCAGGCGACCGGCGCCGACAGCGCGATCGCCACCACGACCGCGAAGAACAGCAGCAAGAGGGCGACGACGATCTGGGCGAGGAACCAGAGCGCGACCACCGCCGCCGCCGCGGCCAGCACGAAGCCGAGCCAGGAGGCGAAGAGCGGCGAGCGGCCCGGCCGGGGATCGGCTTCCATGTCCGCCTCCTAGCGCCAAGTCGGGCGAGCCGCTAGAGAGACGCCGATGGACACCAGGCATCTCGGCAAGCCCAGTGCGCTGCCCGCTGCGCCGGAGGAAGCGGCGCTCGACTATGTCGCCAACCCGCATCCGGGCGCGCTCTATCTCGTCCGCTTCGCCGCGCCCGAATTCACCACGCTCTGCCCGGTCACCGGCCAGCCCGATTTCGCCCATCTCGTCATCGATTATGCGCCCGAGGAGACGATCGTCGAATCCAAGTCGCTGAAGCTGTTCCTGGCCTCCTTCCGAAACCATCGCGGCTTCCACGAGGAGGTTACCGTCGGCATCGGCCAGCGGCTCGCCGCCGAGATGAAGCCGCGCTGGCTGAGGATCGGCGGCTATTGGTATCCGCGCGGCGGCATCCCGATCGACGTCTTCTGGCAATCGGGCCCGCCGCCGGAAGGGCTGTGGCTGCCCGAACAGGGCGTCGCGCCCTATCGCGGCCGGTGAAGATCGCCGTCCATGGCGCCGGCTCGATCGGCTGCTGGGTTGGCGGGACCTGGGCCGCGGCCGGGCTCGACGTCACCCTGATCGGGCGCGAGCGGGTGGCAAGGGAGATCGCCGGGAACGGGCTGACCCTGACCGACAGCGGCGGCGGGCGGATCGCGCTCAGGCCCGACGAGATCCGCTTTTCGACGCGGCCCCAGGACCTTGCCGGCGCCGACATCGTCGCGCTCTGCGTCAAGAGCACCGGCACCGAGGCGGCGGCGAAGGAGATCGGCCGCCACGCCCCCAAGAAGGTGACGGTGATCAGCTTCCAGAACGGAGTCAGCAACGTCGACCTCCTGAAGGCGAAGCTGCCGAAGGCGACCGTGCTGCGCGGGATGGTGCCGTTCAACGTCGCCGCGCTCGGCAACGGCCGCTGGCACAAGGGCGTCTCCGGCACCTTATGGGTCGAGGATCACGCGGTGACCCGCGACCTCGCCGAGCGGATCGGCAACCGGCCCGGGCGCCTGAAGCTGTCGGACGACATGGTCGCCGTGCTCTGGGGCAAGCTGCTGATCAATTTGAACAATGCGGTCAACGCTTTGTCGGGCAGGACGCTGCTCGAGCAGCTCGAGGACCGCAATTATCGCCGCGTCTTTGCCGCCACCCAGATCGAGGGGCTCGCGATCTTGAAGGCGGCCGGAATCGTCCCGGCCAAGACCGGGCCGATCTCGCCGCAGCTGATGCCGCACATCATCGGCGCGCCCGATTTCATCTTCCGGCCGCTGGTCCTGAAGCGGCAGAAGATCGACGCCAATGCGCGTTCCTCGATGGCCGACGATTTCGCCGCCGGCCGGCCGACCGAGATCGACTATCTGAACGGCGAGGTCGTCAGGCTCGCCCGCACGCTCGGCCTGCGCGCGCCGATCAACGAGGAGATCGTCAATCTCGTGCGCCAGGCCGAGGCGGGCGTCGACAAGAAATGGGACGCCGCCGAGCTGCGGGCGCATCTGCTCCAGGGTCATCGCGCCGCGCCGGGCTTCGGCTATTGACCTATGGGGCCGCGCTGGGCCATGCGCCCGGCCGGGGACATTGTTAGACGAAAGGCCGCTTATGCGCCGGCTCCCGCTTGTCTCTCTCCTCGCCTTTGCCCTGACCGCCTGCGCAACCGCTCCCGCCCCGGCGCCGGTCACACCCGCGGCGAGCGCGCAGGTGCCGAGCCAGCTGCCGCGCAACGTCCGGCCGCTCCATTACACGATCGCGATCGTTCCCGACGCGGCGAGCCTGCGCTTCACCGGCACCACGACGATCGAGATCCAGGTGCTGGAGCCGACCGAGACGATCACCGTCAACGCCGCCGAGCTCGACTTCCGGTCGGCCTCGATCGTCTCCTACATGGCCGACGGGCGGATCGGCCCGATCGGCACGGCGACCCGCGACGTCCGCGTCGATGCGGACAACCAGACCGCGACGGTCGGCTTCGGCCACATGCTCCAGCCGGGCCGCTACCGGCTGAGCTTCGATTATGCGGGCAAGATCAACACCCAGGCCGCGGGCCTGTTCGCGCTCGACTATCAGAGCGAAAGCGGGCCGAAGCGGGCCCTGTTCACCCAGTTCGAGGCGCCCGACGCGCGCCGCATGTTCCCGGGCTGGGACGAGCCCGCCTTCCGCACCCCCTACGACCTTTCCGTCACCGTCCCCGCCGGCCAGCAGGCGATCGGCAACATGCCCGAGGCCGGCCGCGAGGTGCAGGTGGACGGCAGCGCCGTCGTCCGTTTCCAGACGACGCCGGCGATGTCGAGCTATTTGCTGTTCCTCGCGGTCGGCGAGTTCGACCGGATCACCGCCACCGCGGCCGGCACCGAGGTCGGCGTCGTCACCCGCCGCGGCGCCGGCGAGCAGGGCCGCTGGGCGCTCGCGAGCCAGGTCCAGATCCTGCCCTGGTACAACCAGTATTTCGGCACCCGCTATCCGCTGCCCAAGCTCGACAACGTCGCCGGCCCGGGCACCAGCCAGTTCTTCGGCGCGATGGAGAATTGGGGCGCGATCTTCAGCTTCGAGAACATCCTGCTGGTCGATCCGGCGATCACCACGGAGGCGCGCCGCCAGTCGATCTTCGAGGTCGACGCGCATGAAATGGCGCACCAATGGTTCGGCGACCTCGTCACCATGGCCTGGTGGGACGACCTCTGGCTCAACGAAGGCTTCGCCTCGTGGATGGCGACCAAGGCGACCGCCGCGCTCCACCCCGAATGGGAGCCCCTGCTCGGCCGGATCGACGGCCGCGAGGCGGCGATCACCCTCGATTCGCTCGCCACCACCCACCCCGTCGTCCAGCACGTGACCACCGTCGATCAGATCAGCCAGGCGTTCGACGCGATCACCTACGAGAAGGGCGAGGCGGTGATCGCGATGCTCGAAGACTATGTCGGCGACGCCGCCTGGCGCAGCGGCGTGCGCGCCTATATCGCCCGCCACCGGCTCGGCAACACGGTGACCGACGACCTCTGGGGCGCGGTCGAGACCGCGGCGGGCCGCCCGATCACGCAAATCGCCCACGATTTCACGCGGCAGCCGGGCGTGCCTTTGATCCGGGTCGAGAGCGCCCAATGCGCCGGCGGCCGCACCCAGGTCGCGCTCCGGCAAAGCGAGTTCAGCCGCGACCGGCCGGACAAGCAGGCTTTGGGCTGGCACGTGCCGGTGATCGCCGCCGCCGGCGGCGCCTCGGCGCGAACCCTGGTCGAAGGCGGCGCGGCGCGGCTGGCGGTGCCCGGCTGCGGCCCGCTCGTCGTCAATTACGGCCAGGCGGGCTATTACCGGACGCTCTACAACCCCGCCTTGCTCGCCGGCCTGACCCGCAGCTTTCCGCAGCTGCGCCCGATCGACCAGATCGGTCTGCTCGCCGACACCTGGGCACTCGGCCTCGCCGGCTATCAGAGCGCCTCGGCCGCGCTCGACATGATCGATACGATCCCGGCGGGCGGCAACAGCCGGCTGTGGATCCGCACCGCGACGATTCTCGCCCAGATCAAGTCGATGTACGACAATGACCCGGCCCATCAGGCGATGCTGTCGCGTTACGCCTCGGCGAAGCTCGGGCCCCTGCTGCGCCGGCTCGGCTGGAGCCCGCGGCCCGGCGAGCGGGCCAATGACGCGATCCTGCGGGACGAGCTGATCGACACGCTCGGCGAGCTCGGCGATGCCGACGTGGTCGCCGAGACCAACCGCCGCTTCGCCGCCAATGATCCGTCGATCACCGCTGGCCCCCTGCGCCAGACCCTGCTCGGCATCATCGCCTACAATGCCGACGCCGCGACCTGGGAGCGGCTCAGGGCGATGGCGCGCGACGAGCGGACCCCGCAGATCAAGGTCCAGCTCTATCGCCTGCTCGGCAGCACCCGCGATTCCGCCCTGGCCCGGCGCGCGCTCGAGCTCGCGCTCACCGACGAGCCCGGCGCGACCAATGCCAGCCAGATCTTTTCCGCGGTGGCCACGGAACATCCCGATCTCGCCTTCGATTTCGCCCTCGCGCACCGCGAGCGGGTGATGGGCCTGGTCGACGCCTCGTCGAGCTCGCGCTTCCTGCCCGGCCTCGCCACGCGCTCGGCCGATCCGGCGATGGTGGAGAAATTGCGCGACTATGCGAACCGCTACATGACGCCGCAGTCGCGCGGCGCCGCCGACCGCGCGATCGCCGCCATCCAGGACCGGGTGCGGGTGCGCCGCGAGCGGCTGCCGGACATCACCCGGTGGCTGGAGGCGCGGCGATCCTAGAATATTGGCGATTCAAATTTGAAACCCTGTCTTCCCGCTCATCCTGAGGAGCCGGTGAGCCTGTCGAACCGGCGTCTCGAAGGACGGTCCTTCGAGACGGGCCTTCGCCAAGCTCAGTCCCTCCTCAGGATGAGCGGATCAACCTAAGTGCGGCGCGCTCTAAAAGATATCTTTTGGCTTGGGGAGTTTCTTTGGCTCGAAGCTTTCGGGGTGTAAATCGCCGCCCCAGACTGCGCCTCCTCTTACTTGGACTGCAGAAGCGACTTTCATCGTGTGGCGGTAGAGCCAGGCGACCATGACGATGAACACGACGAGGCCGAGCAGGATCGCCTTGGTCGCGAAATCGTCACCGACGAGCGCGATCGGCGCGCCGTCGCCGGTCGCGGCGACGACTCCGGCGAAGGCGACGTTCAAGAGGCTGTCGCCGACGATCAGGCCGGTGGCGAGCAGCACTCCCATGCGCTTTGTGAAGGCGGGATCGCGGCTCTTCTCGGCGCGCTTGTCGTAAAGCTTGCCGAGCACCGCGCCGATCACCACCGGCAGGGTCACCGCCATCGGCAGATAGATGCCGATGCCGACCGCGAGCGGCGGCAGCCGCAGCAGCCGGGCGCGGCCGAGCGCGGCGTCGAGCACGATCGCGCCGACCCCGACCGCGGCGCCGATCCAGATCATCTTCCAGTTGAGGCTGCCGCCGAGCACGCCGGTGGCGAGCGCGGAAATGAGGCCGGCCTGCGGCGCCGACAGCGCCTGCGGGCCGACGCCGGGAGCGCCGACGAAGCCGTAGGCGCTGTTCAGCATGTTGAGCACCGGCGGGATCACCAGCGAGCCGAACAGCACCCCGTAGACCAGAGCGAGCTGCTGCCGCCACGGCGTCGCGCCGACCAGCTGGCCGGTCTTCAGATCCTGGAGATTGTCGTTCGAGATGGTGGCGATGCCGAACACGATGCCGGTGGTGAACAGGGCATAAGAGACGAGCGCGAGCGTGTCCTCGGGGCCGGCGGCGGCGCCGGACCAGAGCAGGAGCAGCAGCGAGGCGGCGAGGATGGCGAGGATGCCGATGCCGGAAATCGGGCTGTTCGAGGCGCCGATCAGCCCGGCCATGTAGCCGCAGACCGAGGCGATCACGACCCCGGCGACCAGGACGAAGACGAGGGTGAGCGGGATCAGCGTCATCGCCCCGGCGGCGAGCGGCCCGCCGGCGATGAACTGCCAGAGCAGGACGGCAATCGGCACCAGCATGGCGAGGATCACCAGCGCCACCCGCCCGATCGGGATGTCGCGCTCGACCAGCGGCAGGGTCTCGCCGCCGCTGCGCTGCCTCGACGCGGCCAGCGCCCCCCTGATGCCGCCGGCGATCGGCCCGATCAGGCGAAGCAGCGTCCAGATCGCGGCGACTCCGATCACGCCGGCGCCGAAGAAGCGCACGTCCGAGCGGAACAGGGTGCCGGCGACCTCCTCGGCGCTGCCCGGCAGGCCGCTGGTCAGGATCGGCAGGAGGATGACCCAGGCGATGACGAGACCGACCAGCATCGCCATGCCGACCGAGATGCCGACCAGATGGCCGGCGCCGATCAGGGCGAAGGACAGGCCGCCGGAAATTCCGGTCGAGGAGGCGCCGACGTGGAAGTAGCGCGCCGCTTCCTCGGCCAGCAGCCTGGTCTTGGAGACGCAGGTGAACAAGGCGGCGGCGATCGAGCTGAGGATGATCAGCTTCAGCCCCTTCTCGTTCTCCTCGTCCCCCTCGCGGCTGCCGGCGCCGCATTTCAGCACCTCGGCGGCGGCGACGCCTTCGGGATAGGGCAGCTCGGTATCGACGACGAGGGCGCGCCGCAGCGGCACCGAGAACATCACCCCGAGGACTCCGCCGACCGCGGTCGCCGCGGCCGTCGTCCAATAGGGAAAGCCGGTCCACCAGCCGATGATGACGAGGCCGGGCAGGACGAAGATGATCGCCGCCAGGGTCCCCGCCGCCGACGCCACCGTCTGGACGATGTTGTTTTCCAGGATCGAGGAGGAGGCGAACATCCTGAGCACCGCCATCGAGATGACGGCGGCGGGAATCGAGGTCGCGAAGGTGAGGCCGACGCGAAGGCCCAGATAGACGTTGGCGGCGGTGAAGACGAGGGTGATCGCGCCGCCGAGGACGACCGCGCGCAGCGTCAGCTCGCTGGGCGAGTCGTCCCGGATGGCGGCGTCGGTCACCCGATCAGCGCCGGGCCAGCTCCACCCCGACATAAGCGGGCGGCGCATTGCCGCGGCGGACCAGCAGCAGCACCGTGTTGCGCCCGGCCCGGCGCGCCGCCTCGACCGCGGCGGCGGCGGCCTCGGGCGTCGGCACCGGCGCCTGGTTGATCGACAGGATGATGTCGCCGGGCTGAACGCCCTTCTGGCCGGCGTCGCTGTTCGGATCGACCCGGCCGACGACGAGGCCGCGCAGATTGGCGTCGCGGATCTGGAGCTGCTGGGCGAGCGCCGGGGTCAGCGCGGTGACGGCGAGGCCGAGGCTCTGCTGGGTCGAACGCTGGCCGGTCGACTGCGCCTCCTCGGTCGGCTTGCCGCCACCCGGCTCGGCGGCGGGCGCCTGCTCGTCGCCGCCGCCCAGGCGCGCCAGCTCTTCCTCGCTCGGCCGCTCGGCGATGGCGATGGTGACGTTGCGGCGCTGGCCCCGGCGGATCAGCTCGACGGGCACGCGGGCGCCGATCGCCTGCTGGGCGACGATGTAGGCAAGGGTCTGGTCGGGCGTGACCGCCTCGCCGGCGACGGAGACGACGACGTCGCCCTGCTCGATGCCGGCGCGGGCGGCCGGGCCGCCCGGCGTGACCGTGCGGATCAGCACGCCGCGGTTGCGCGGAATGCCGAGCGCGGCGGCGACGCCTTCGTCGATGTCCTGCATGCCGACGCCGATATAGCCGCGCCGGACATGTTCGCCGCGGCGCAGGGTCTCGACCACCGGCCGGATCTGCTCGGCGGGAATCGCAAAGCCGATGCCGACATTGCCGCCGGTCGGCGAAATGAGGGCGGTGTTGATGCCGATCACGTTGCCGTTCAAATCGAACATCGGCCCGCCCGAATTGCCCGAATTGATCGCCGTGTCGGTCTGGATGTAGCGGTCGTAGAGGCCGCCGCCCGGCAGGTTGCGGTGAAGCGCGGAGACGATGCCGGCGGTGACGGTGCCGCCGAGGCCGAAGGGATTGCCGATCGCGACCACCCAGTCGCCGACCCGGGTCCGGGTCGAATCGCCGAACTGGACGAAGGGCAGCGGCCGCGTCGGAGTCACCTTGAGGAGGGCGATGTCGGAGGCGACGTCGCGGCCGACGACTTCCGCCTCATATTCGGTGCGATCGGCGAGCGTGACCGTGATCTGCTCGACCACCGCGTCGGGGCGCGCGGGCGCGACGACATGGTTGTTGGTGACGATATAGCCGTCGGCCGAGATGATGAAGCCGGAGCCGAGCGAGCCGCCGCGCTGGGTGACCGGCCCCTCGTCCTGCTGCTGGTTCTGGTCGCCGCCGAAACGGCGGAAGAATTCCTCGAAGCCGGGCGGCAGCTGGCGGCGCTGGACGGTGACGCTCTGCCGGGTCGAGATGTTGACCACCGCCGGCTGGAGGCGCTCGGCGAGGTTGGCGAAGCTCATCGGCGCGCCGGCGGGCGGGGCGGCGGCGATCGTGCCCGGCGCGTTCTGCGCGGTCTGCGCGCCGACGGGGTTGAGGCTCAGGGTCGCGGCGGCGCCGCCGAGGAGGATGGCGGCGGTAATGCCATAAACGTAACGCACGGTCGTGATCCTTCCTAATCTCGTTCCCGCCGGGAGCCCTCCGGCGTCTTCGGCAGGCTATGTAGGACGTCTGAACTGAGATTGAATGGTCGCCCGCCCATGTTCACCGCCCGCTGCCGCGGAATTGCCGCAGATAGTCGTTATTGGGCGAAAGGACGATGCTGGCGCGGCCGCGCGGCTGCTCGCCGGTCGGGGTCTCGGCGATGAAGCTGGTCCGGTAGGACTGCATCGCCCGGTAGAAATCGTAGAAAGCGGGGTCCTGGTTGAAGGCTCGGGCATAGGTCGCGGTCGCCTCGGCATCGGCCTCGGCGCGGATGATCTGCGCCTGCTTGAAGCCGTCCGCCTCGATCGACCGAGCCTCCTGTTCGCGCGCCGTGCGCATCCGCTCGAACGCGGCCTCCAGCGGCGTTCCGGTCGGCAGGTCGGCATGCTTGATGCGCACGTCGACGATCTCGGCGCCATATTGCCGGGCGACGCGATCGAGGGCGTTCTGGATATTGTCCATCATCTGGCCGCGCTCCGGGCTGAGCAGGGCGGCGAACGGCCGCCGGCCGAGCTCGTTCCGGAGCGCCGAGGCGAGGATCGGCTTGAGCTGGTTGCCGACATTCTCCTCGGTGCGGGCGGACTTGTACATCTGCAACGGGTCGACGATCCGGTAGCGGGCGAACGCATCGACCTCGAGCCGATACTGGTCGGTCGAGAGGACCTGCTGATTCTCCATCGCGATCGACTGGATGCGCTTGTCGATCCAGACGATCTGCTCGAGGAACGGGATTCGCGCGGCGACGCCGGCGCCGCCCGGGCCGAAACCGCCGCCGGGCTGGTAGCGGTTGAGGATTCGCTGCGGCTCGCCGAAGCGGACGATCACCGCCTGCTTGGTTTCGGGCACGATCGCGAACGTGCTGCCGATCAGGATCAACAGAAGGATCGCGAGCAAAGCGAGCGCGATCGGGTTCTTCAGCAGGCGGATCATCGCGCCGGAGCTCCTTGTGATGGTGTCGGCGGCGCGGCACGGCGCGGCATTTCGGGAAGCGGCAGATAGGGCGTCACCCCCGGCGTCTCGACGATCGTCGTATCGACGTGCTGGAGGATCTGCTCCATCGTCTCATAATACATCCGGCGCCGGGTCACTTCGGGCGCCGCGCGATATTCGGCGAGGATTTTCTCGAACTCGGCGGCGGCGCCCTGGGCGGCGGCGGTCTTCTGGAGCGCGTAGGCGCGCGCCTGATTCATCGAGCTCTGGGCACGCTGCTGGGCGGCCGATACCGAGAGGAAGGCTTCGTTGACCGATTGCGGCGGAGTCGACTGGTTGATCGCAACGCCCTGGATCTGGACGCCGGAGCCGTAATCGTCGAGCACCTGCTGCATGCTCCGCTCGACCCGTTGCTCGACGTCGGCGCGGCCGGCGCCGATCGCATCGTCGAGCGAGACCCGGGCGACCACCGCCCGCATCGCGCTTTCCGCGACCTCGCGGATGGTCATTTCCGGATCGACCATCTGAAACAGGAAAAGCTCCGGATTCTTGATATTCCACCTCACCGTATAGGCAAGATCGATGACGTTCTGATCGCCGGTCAGGATCAAATTTTCGCCACTGCCGGGGATTGCGAGCGGCCGGATCTCCTCGACGTTGAGGGTGCGGACGTTGCCGATCGGCCACGGCCAGGAAAAGCCGATGCCCGGCGCCATCGTCCGCGAGTAATAGCCGAAGGTGGTGACCACGCCGCGCTCCTGCGGGCCGATCCGCCAGACGCTGGTGAACAGGATCCACAGGAGGAGAAAGGCGACGAGGCCGTAGAGCCAGTAGGGCCGGCCGTCGCGCGGCAGGCCGCTGCCGAACCGCTCGCGGCTCCTGCGGATGAATTCGTCGAGCGGTCCGGGCTCGCCGTTGCCGCCGGCCCGGGCCGGCTTGCGCCGCTTCTGGCCCCACGGGTTGCGCGGTCCGCCGCCTTCGCCGGCGCCGTCGTCATCGTCGCCGCCCGGACCCCAGGGGCCGCCCCGATTGTCGCTGAGCGACGCGCCGTCCCGCGCACCGCGGCCGATTATTCGTATCATGGCGCTCTTATAGGTAGGGCCTTGGCGGAAAAACAGTGCCAAGCGGCGTCGTATTGCATAGGGCTCCGTGCGATGAGCGAGGAACTGGAAGCCACACTGGCCGCGGTCGAGGGCCTGGCCGGCCGGATCGCGATGGCGCGGGTCAAGGACGGCATCGCCACCGTCATGCTCGACGCGACCGGCCTTTCCGCCGAAGCGCGCGCCGGGCTGGAGCGCCGGGTGCGGGCGGCGACGGTTGCCGTTCCGGGCATCGTCGAGACGCGCGTCGCGATGACCGCCGAGAAGGTGCGGCGCACGATCGTCGCGATCGGCAGCGGCAAGGGCGGCGTCGGCAAGTCGACGGTCGCCGCCAATATCGCGGTCGCGCTGGCCCGGACGGGCCGGAAGGTCGGGCTGGTCGACGCCGATATTTACGGCCCCTCGCAGCCCCGGATCATGGGCAATGCGAGCCGCCCCGAGCTTGCCGACGGACAGATCGTGCCGGTCCTCGCGCATGGCGTGCGGATGCTCTCGATCGGCCAGCTGATCGAGCCGGGCACCGCCGTCGCCTGGCGCGGGCCGATGACGGCGAGCGCGCTCACCAATCTGATGGAAGGCGATTGGGGCGATTGCGAGCTGCTCATCGTCGATCTCCCGCCCGGCACCGGCGACGTCCAGATGACCCTCATTCAGAAATGGAAGCCGGCCGGCGCGGTGATCGTCTCGACCCCGCAGGACCTGTCGCTGATGGACGCCACCAGGGCGATCGACATGTTCCGCAAGATGGGGGTCGAGCCGATCGGCCTCGTCGAGAACATGGCGGGATACCAGTGCCCGCATTGCGGCGACGTGAGCGACCCGTTCGGCTCGGGCGGGGCGGAGGCGGCGGCGAAGACGATGGGCATCCCCTTCCTCGGCCGCATCCCGCTCCGGACGTCGATCCGCGAGGCCTCCGACGCCGGCACGCCGCCCGCTGCCGGCGAGGGCGAGGAGGCGGAGATTTTCCGCGATTTGGCTGCACGATTGCTGGAGCGGATTGCCTCAACCTGACCGCTCCGCTATTCCGCCAGAATGGCTGAAACTGGTCGACCAGGTCAACAAAAACGAAGGCAGGCTGAGTCAGATCGTTTGACCGCACCGATCTTCGTCACTTTCGGCCTCGCGGCTTCCCTTACCGGGGTTTTCAGCGCTGCCGGTGACTTCGTGAAGGGGCGCCAAAAGGCCGCTGAGCAGAGTTGTTCGATCGCTGAGCAGTTCGTGCTAGACGAAATCCCGAGTCCCGCGTTGAGTGCAGCACAGCGGGCCCGGCTCAACACCTTGGCCGTGCACAAGGTCGAGCAATGTATGGGAGAGGCGAGGTGACCTTATTTTCCCTTGGGCTTATATTCGTGGGCGTCGCGATGCTGACGTACGGATTCCTGCTCAGCCGCCGCGAACGGCGTCGCTAGTCCGCCATGCCTCTCACCAGCGATGAAGATATTTATGCGCTGCTCGCCGAGACGCGCACGATCGCGATGATCGGCGCCTCCGACCGGCCCGACCGGCCGAGCTACGGAGTGATGGCCTATCTGCAGAGCCGCGGCTACCGGGTGCTGCCGGTCAACCCGCAGATCACCGGCGAGCATGTCCATGGCGAATATGTCTGGCGCGACCTTGCCCAGATCGGGGTGCCGATCGACATGGTCGACATCTTCCGCCGGCCGCTGGCCGCGGGCGAGGCGGTCGACGAGGCGATCGCCGCCGGCGCCAAATCCGTCTGGCTGCAGATCGGCGTGATCAACGAGGATGCCGCCGCCCGCGCCGAGGCCGCCGGCCTCAAGGTGGTCATGAACCGCTGCCCGAAGATCGAGATCCCGCGCCTCGGCGTGCCTAAGGTCGGCTAGCGCCCCATCCGCGAGGCGGTCCCGGCCGCCATCCGCACCACCGCCCCGTTGAGCGAGGAATCGGGCAGCAGCAGGCGCACCCGCCGGTTGGCGAAATCGACCGACACGCGATCGAACAAGCGGAGCGCGTCCATGCCGAGCAGGATCGCCGGCCGGTCGGTGAGCTCGAGCTGGCGGAATGGATCGGCCTCGGCGAAGGCGACCGGCAGGTTGACGATGTTGGCGCCGCCGATCCGGATCCGCCGGGCCAGCGTGTAATCAGCGGTGAACTCGCCGCCGGTGACGCTGATCAGCCGGACCGGCGCGGTCGCGCCGAGCCGGTGGCGGCGCTCCAGCGCCCGCCTCAGCGCGGTGTTGCCGACGGTGATCTGGGCGCCGGTATCGACGATCACGTAGACGCGCTGGCCGTCGACGTCGGCGTCGATCAGCATCAGCCGGCCGAAGCGGCTGCGCGCGGTGATGACGATCTCTCCCTCCGGCCAGCGCGGATCGACCCGGCGCGACGGCATGATCGTCATTTCCTGGCGGCCGAAATCGAACACCACCCGCTGCGTCTGCAGCGTGTCGACGCCGAGGATGCCGGCGGCGCCGAGATTGGCGCGCGACAAAGCGGGCGCGTGGATATCGTCCATCGTCCGCTGGCCGACCCGGAGGCGGGGGACGATCACCGTCCCGATCTGGCTGACCTCGGTCATGCTGCTGACCATCACGTCGTCGCCCGGGCCGAGGCCGAGCGAGCGGGCGAGCTCGCTCGAAATCACGGTCCGCTCGGAGCCGGTATCGACGACGAAATGATAGGGGCCGCGGCTGCCGATGCTGACCGGCACCGTCATCCTCGTGTCGGCGGCGACGCGGTAGTCGAGCGTCTCGGCCGTCTGCTGGTCGGGCACCTGCGCTGCCGGCGCCGGCGCCGGCGACTGCTGTGCCCAGAGCGGCGAAGACAGCGCCAAGGCGGCCCCGATCCCCGCGCCCCACAAGGGGGATCGCCCATAAGTCATCGGAAAGTCTCCCACCAAGTCTCTTGCCGGGCAGAATACGCCTTTGGCCTGAAAAGCGAAGGGCCGTTTCGACGAACGGCGTCCTCCTTTAGACCACGGCCATCGCCCGCTCGCGCAGCCGCTCGACCGCGGCGGCGTGGATGCCGGGGGTGGCGACGAGCACGCCGAACGCCTCGCCCGACGCGGTGTTGAAGGCGAGCGGCTGGCCCAGCGCGCCGCTGACCGTCGCGCCCGCCTCCTCGGCGATCAGCGCCGCAGCGGCGATGTCCCACTCGAACCCCCAGCGCAGGGTGGCGACGAGATCGGCCTCGCCGGCGGCGACGAGGGCGATGCGTAGCGCGATCGAATTGGGCTTCGGCACCGCGACGAGGTCGCGATCGACCCTGGGGAGATTGTCCGACGGCACCCGGGCGCCGGCCAGCCGGCTGCGCGGGCTGACCCGCAGCGCGGCGCCGTTGCGCCGGGCCCCCTCGCCGCGCGCCGCGGTCCAGAGCTCGCCGCGGATCGGCGCCGCCAGCACGCCGAGGACGGGGACGCGGTCCTCGACCAGGGCGACCGAGACGCACCAGCCGGGCCGGTCGCGCAGATAATCGCGGGTGCCGTCGATCGGGTCGACCACCCACAGGCGCGGCCGCTCGATCCGGTCGGAATCGTCGAGCGTCTCCTCGGACAGCCAGCCCGCCTGCGGATCGAGCGCGGCCAGGCGTTGGCGCAGGAAGGCGTCGACCTCGAGGTCGACGTCGCAGACCGGCTGGCCCGGCACCTTTTCCCAGCTCTTGTAGCCGGTGCCGCAGCGGCTGGCGGCGATCCGCCCGGCTTCCTCGGTGATCCTGGCGACGTCCTCAAGCACCGGCGACCGTCATCCCTTCGATGCGCAAAGTGGGAACGTTGACCGAGCGGCGATGCTCCAGATCGTTGGCGGCGACGAGCGCGCGGAACATGTCGAGGAGGTTGCCGGCGATCGTGATCTCATCGACCGGCGCCGCGATCTCGCCGCCGGCGATGATGAAGCCGGAGGCGCCACGGCTATAGTCGCCGGTCACCGGGTTGACGCCCTGGCCGATCATCTCGGTGACGTAGAGGCCCTGGCGGATGTCGGCGATCAGCGCCGCCGGGGTCAGCGGCCCCGGCTCGAGATGGACGTTGGTCGCCGCAGTGCCCGGCGCGCCGCCGGTGCCGCGGCTGGCATGGCCGGTCGTCGCCAGCCCCAATTGCCGCGCCGACGCGCTGTTGAGCAGCCAGCCGGTCAGCCGCCCGTTCTCGACCAGCCGCCGCCGCTGCGTCGCCACGCCCTCGCCGTCGAACGGCTTCGACCGCAAGCCGCGCCGCCGGTGCGGATCGTCGACGATGACGATGGCGGAATCGAACAATTCCTCCTCCTCGCGGCCGAGCAGGAAGCTGGTCTTGCGGGCGATGGCGGGGCCGGCCATGGCGCCGATCAGATTGCCGATCAGGCTGCCGCCGACGCGCGGATCGAACACCACCGGCATCGTCCCGCTCGCCAGCCGGGCCGGGCCGAGCCGCTTCGCCGCGCGCTCGCCCGCCAGCCGGCCGATCTGCTCGGGCGTGTCGAGATCGGCATGGTGGCGGACGCTGTGGCTGGCGCTGTCGCGCTGCATGTCGGCGCCGGTGCCGGCGATCACGCTTGCCGCGCCGCCATAGCCGCTGGTCGTATAGCCGCGGGCGAAGCCCTGGCTGGTCGCCAGCGCGATGACGGTGCGCCCGGCGCTCACCCCGGCGCCCTCGGAATTGGTGACCCCCGGCACGGCGCGGGCGAAATCCTCGATCGCCAGCGCCTGCTCCTTGAGCGCGAGCGGCGAGGGGTCGCCGCCGTCGTCCGCCTCGAGCTCGGGCGCCTCGCCGCGCAGCAGCCGGTCGTCCGGGGCGAGGCCGGCAGAGGGATCTTCGGGCGCCTCGCGCGCCATCGCCGCGGCCCGCTCGACGAGCGCGGCCAGAGCGTCCGGCGAGAGGTCGGACGAGGAAACGCTCGCCGAGCGGCGGCCGACGAAGAAGCGAAGGCCGATCTCCTCGCCCTCGGAGCGGACCACGTCCTCGAGCGCGCCGAGCCGGACCTGCACCTCGGTCGCCGAATCGCCCACATAGAGCGCGTCCGCGGCATCGGCGCCCGCCTTCACGGCGGCCTCGATCAGGGCGGCGGCGCGGCCCTCGGCTTCACGAACATCGAGCATCGGGGCGAGGTAGAGGCTTGCCGCGCAAAAGCAACCTCAAGCGTTGCCGACCACCCAGCAGGCGGCGAACATCAGCAGGCCCGCCATCCGGTTCGACCGGAATTTGGCGAGCGCGTCGTCGCCCTTGTCGGGTCTCAGGGTCGCGACCTGCCAGCCGAGGTGCAACGCGATCGGGGCGAGCCCGAGCAGGGCGAACCATTCGCGCCGCACCAGATGGAGCGAAACCGCCCACAAGGCGAGCGCGACGAGATAGCAGCAGGCGATGCCGAGCCGCGCGTGGCGGCCGAGCGCCAGCGCCGACGAGCGCACCCCGACCAGGGCGTCGTCCTCCTTGTCCTGGAGCGCGTAGATCGTGTCGTAGCCGATCACCCAGAAGACCGCGCCCGCCCAGAGCAGCCAGGCGGGCGGGCCGAGGCCGCCCCGCACCGCGGCCCAGCCGACCAGGGCGCCCCACGAGAAGACCAGCCCGAGCCACGCCTGCGGCCACCAGGTGATCCGCTTCATGAACGGGTAGGCCGCCACCGGAAACAGGCTGGCGAGCGCGATCCCCTGCGCGAAGCGGGGCAGCTGGAGCAGCACGACGAGGCCGATCAGGCTCATCGCCCCGAGCAATGTCCAGGCGTTCGCCACCGTCACCCGCCTGCTGGCGAGCGGCCGCAGCCGCGTCCGCTCCACTTTGGCGTCCAGATCCTTGTCGACAATATCGTTATAGACGCATCCCGCGCCGCGCATCGCCCAGGCGCCGAGCGCCAGCCAGAGGATCAATATCCAGCCCGCGGCGCGCGAGGCGGCGCCCCCCATCCCGGCCAGCGCCACGCCCCAGGCGCAGGGCCAGAACAGCAGCCACGCCCCGATCGGCCGGTCGAGCCGGATCAGCGAGGCATAAGGCCGCGCCGCCGCCGGCAGCGCGCCGATCAGGCCGCGCCGCTCGCTGTCGGGGACGATGTCGGAATCAGCCATGCCGCCCGAATGCCGCAGCGGAACCGTGTCTCATTCGGGCTCGGCCTCGGTCCCCGGCGGCGGCGACGGCGGCGTCTCGTCGTCGGGAAGCACCCGAATCCGCTGGGGGCGGGCGGCGAAGAAGACGCCGCGTTCGTCCCGATTCCGGCAATAGCGTCCGCTGAGCCGGATCGGCGGGCGCGATCCGTCCGGGAACCAGGCGGTGAGCTCGGCAAACTGGCAACGCCCGGACCGGCGGGATCCGGCGGACACGAAGGGAACGCCCTCGCCGCGATAGTAGCGCCGGACATGGGTGGGGTGAGGTTCCGTCCAAAGCGCGCTGACGAGCGCGCCCATCACATAATCGTAGCTCGGCTCGGGATAGCCGACGCCGTCGAGCAGATGCCTGAGCCCGGCGCCCGTGCGCTCGTCGAGAGCGACCGTCAGCGGCAGCTCGGCGCCGGCCGCGCCCGGCAGGGCCGCAAGGCAGGCGATGACGAGGACGCGAGCGAGCTTCATCCGCGGCAGCTTAATGCAGGGTCGCCCGGCGATCCACCGGTGACGCGGCTGGCGGCGGCGGCTAGACCCGGGCGATGCCCGCCACTCCCGCCTGGCCGCCCGCGAGCCTGCCGCGCCTGTTCGTGGCGCAGACGCTGTCGGAGGGCTTGAGCGTCACCGTCGAGGGCACCTATCTCGGCGCGGTGCTCCGCCTCGGGCCGGGCGACAAGGTCAAGCTGTTCGACGATCGCAGCGGCGAATGGCTCGCCGAGATCGTCGAAGCGGGCAAGAAGCGAGTCATGCTGGCCGTGCGCGAGCGCCTGCGCGAGCGCGAGACCGTCCCTGATTTGTGGCTGCTGTTCGCGCCGGTGAAGCGCGGCCGGATCGACTGGCTGGTCGAGAAAGCGACCGAATTGGGCGTCGCGCGGCTCGCTCCCGTGCTCACCCGCCGCACCATCGTCGACCGGCTCAACCTCGATCGCCTGCGCGCGCACTCCATCGAGGCCGCCGAGCAATGCGAGCGCACCGCCTTGCCGGAGCTGGTCGAAGCGCAGAAGCTCGCCGCCCTGCTCGGGGCCTGGCCGGCGGAGCGGACGCTCTATTTCGCCGACGAGGGCGGCGGTCCGCCGTTCGCGCCCGCGCCCGGCCCGGCCGCGATCCTGATCGGCCCCGAAGGCGGCTTCGCCGAGGAGGAGCGCGAGGCGGTCCGCGCCCTGCCCCAGGCCCGCCCCGTCTCGCTCGGCCCGCGCATCCTGCGCGCGGACACCGCCGCGCTCGCCGCGGTCAGCCTGTGGATGGCGGCGGCGGGGGACTGGCATTGTCCGCCCGCTCGCGGCTAGAGGGGCCGATGACGACCCGCACCGAGACCGGCAAGAACGACAAGATCGTCGAGAGCCGCGAAGACCTGCTCGCCACCTTCGCGCGCGGCGAGAAGCCGAAGCCGGCCTGGACGATCGGCACCGAGCACGAGAAGTTCGTGTTCCGCTGCGCCGATCGCCGCGCCCCTTCCTATGACGAGCCCGGCGGCATCCGCGAGCTGCTCATGGCGTTGACCGAGTTCGGCTGGTCGCCGGTGGTCGAGGGCGGCAACGTCATCGCTTTGACCGGCCCCGACGGCGCCGTCAGCCTCGAGCCCGCCGGCCAGCTCGAGCTGTCCGGCGCCCAGCGCGAGCATCTCCATCAGACCTGCGCCGAGGCCGGCCGCCACCTCGCCCAGGCCAAGGCGGTCGGCGAGAAACTGGGCCTGTGCTTCCTCGGCCTCGGCATGTGGCCCGACAAGCGCCGCGCCGAGCTGCCGATCATGCCCAAGGGCCGCTACGCGATCATGCTCGATTACATGCCCAGGGTCGGCAGCCTCGGCCTCGACATGATGCTGAGGACCTGCACCATCCAGGTCAATCTCGATTATGCCTCGGAAAGCGACATGGCCGCCAAGTTCCGCGTCGGCCTCGCCCTCCAGCCGCTCGCCACCGCATTGTTCGCCAACTCGCCGTTCACCGAAGGCAGGCCCAACGGCTTCCTTTCCTATCGCTCGCATATCTGGTCGGACACCGATCCCGACCGGACCGGCATGCTGCCGTTCGTGTTCGAGGACGGCTTCGGCTACGAGCGCTACCTCGATTATGCGCTCGGCGTGCCGATGTATTTCGTCTTCCGCGACGGCAAATATGTCGACGTCGCCGGCCGCTCCTTCCGCGACTTCCTCGACGGCCGCCTGCCCGAGCTGCCCGGCGAGAAGCCGCGAGTTTCGGATTTCGTCGATCATCTTTCGACCATCTTCCCCGAGGTGCGGCTGAAGAGCTTCCTGGAAATGCGCGGCGCCGACGGCGGCCCGTGGAGCCGGATCTGCGCCCTGCCGGCGCTCTGGGTCGGGCTGCTCTACGACGAGGGCGCGCTCGCCGCCGCCTGGGACGAGGTCAGGCACTGGTCGCTGGAGGGGCGCCAGAAGCTGCGCGACGCGGTGCCGCTCGAGGGCCTCAGGGCGATCACTCCCGACGGCGAGCCGCTGCAGGAGCTCGGCAAGCGCATTCTCGGCCTTGCCGAAGCGGGGCTCAACGCCCGCGCCCGGCTGAACAGCTCGGGCGACAATGAATCGGGCTTCCTCGATCCCTTGCGCGAAGTGCTCGCCTCGGGAAAGACCCCGGCCGAGCGGCTGCTCGAGCGCTATCACGGCGCCTGGAACGGCGATATCTCCCGCATCTACGAGGAGGAAAGCTTCTGATGGCCGAGCGCCGCACCCTCTACCCGCCGATCGAGCCCTATGAATCCGGCCGGCTCGACGTCGGCGACGGCCACAGCCTCTATTGGGAGCGCTGCGGCACCAAAGGCGCCAAGCCCGTCGTCTTCCTCCACGGCGGCCCCGGCGCGGGCTGCAGCCCCGACCATCGCCGCCAGTTCGATCCGGCGCGCTACGACATCTTCCTGTTCGACCAGCGCGGCTGCGGCCGCTCGACGCCGCACGCCAGCCTCGAGGCCAACACCACCTGGCACCTGGTCGACGACATCGAGCGGCTGCGGACGATGGCGGGCCACGAGCGCTGGATGGTCTATGGCGGCTCGTGGGGCTCGACGCTGGCGCTCGCTTACGCCCAGACCTATCCCGCGCGCGCCACCGAGCTGGTGCTGAGGGGCATCTTCACCTTCCGCCGGACCGAGCTCGACTGGCTCTACGTCTACGGCGCCTCGGAGATCTTCCCGGACAAATGGCCGGACTTCCTCGCTCCGATCCCCGAGGAGGAGCGCGGCGACATCGTCGCCGCCTATCGGCGCCGGCTGACCGGCGCAGACCGCGATGCGCAGCTCGCCGCCGCCAAGGCGTGGAGCAAATGGGAGGCCGAGACCGTCACCTTGCTCCCCGACCCGCACGTCATCGAGGAGTTCACCGACGACGATTTCGCGATCGCGATCGCCCGCATCGAAAATCACTATATGGCCAACAAGGGCTGGCTCGAAGAGGGCCAGCTGATCGCCGGCGCCGCCGGGCTCAAGGGCATACCGGGAGTCATCGTCCAGGGCCGCTACGATTGCTGCACGCCGCCGGTCACCGCCTGGGACCTCAAGCGGGCCTGGCCCGAGGTCGAGCTCGAGATCGTCCCCGACGGCGGCCATCTGTTCACCGAGCCGGGCGTGCTCGACGGCCTGATCAGGGCGACCGACGCCTTCGCACGCTAGCTCGATATCTGGGGGTCTTCCAATGCGCATCGTAATAGCCGCCGTTTCGCTCGCCGCCGCCGCGTCCTTTGCCGCGCCCGCCGCGGCGCAGGCGCCGTGGACGGCCGAGGGCCGGCTCCAGAACGGCGACGACCAGGACGGCAATCATCGCCTGTACGACATCCACGCGCTGCTGCTCAGCGGCGGCACCCGCTACCGGGTGAGCGTGGAATCGCCCGAGGAGGGCGGCTTCGACCCGGTGCTGCAGCTGCTCCGGCCGGGCTCGACCGAGCCACTCGCCGAAAATGACGATGCCGGCGGCACGCTCAATTCGCGTCTTGCCTTCACCCCGGAGCGGAGCGGCGAATATCTGATCCGGGTGCACGGCTTCAGCCCCGAGGGGCGCGGCCCCTATATCGTCCGGGTCGAGCCGATGCCGCCGCTGCCGCCGCCGATCAGCGCCGCGCCGGCGGCGACGGCGACGACGACCTGGCGGGTCTGGGAGGGCGCGCTCGGCGCCGACGATCCCGACAATGACGGCCACCGCTTCGACGACTATCTGGTCCATCTCAATGCCGGCCAGCACCTCATCGCTCTGGACGCGACCGGCGATGCGCCGTTCGACACCCTCGTCCAGCTGCTCCGCGCCGCGGACCGCGAGGGCAGCCCGCTCGACTCCGACGACGACGGCGGCCGCAACCTCAACTCGCTGCTGATCTACGAGGCGGCGGAGGCGGGCGACTATATCGTCCGGGTCACCTCGTTCGCCGAGAATGCCGCCGGCCCCTACCGGCTGCGGATCAGCGACTGAGAAGGGGGAGGGTCATTCCGCCGCGGCGGCCGCCGGCGGGCGCCCCAGCCGCGGCTTCAGCCGGTTGATCAGCCGCGGGATCGGGCCGTTGCGCTCCATCCAGGCGGCATAATCCCGATAGGCGGGATCGGCGCCGAGGTGGCGCTCCTCGGTCCGCGCGCGCCAGTAATAGACGCCGCTGACCGCGCCGAGCAGGACCGTGTTGCGGATCATGTCGACCGGATTGCCGGTGACCGCCAGGAACGGCAGCACCGCGCACCACCAGAACAGGTTCTTGGAGACGTAGGCGGGATGCTTGGTCCAGGCATAGGGACCGTGGGTGAGGATGCCGCGATGGGTGAGGTTGGAGAAGCGGAAGCCGAACGCCACCGTCGCCCAGGCGTAGACGCCGGTGAGGAAGACCAGCACGGCCCCCCACAAATCCATCGCCAGCGGATAATCGGCCAGCCAGTGGGTCCAGCCGTCCGGCCCGGCGGTGCCGATATGATAATCGAGCGGATCGCCGTCGCCCATCATGATGAACGGCGGATAGCAGAGCAGGGCCGCGGTCCAGCCGGCGGCATAGGGGTTGGCGGTGCGGATATGGGCGTCGAGCGGCTTCATCGTCAGCACGTAGCCGACGGTGGCGAAGGTCACGTCGATCATGAACATGACCCGGATCAGCCAGAAGGCGAGCTCGACCGGGCTCGACGCGATCGTCGCCGAATCCATGCGGATCGTGTCCCACCAATTGCCCGGCACGATCGACAGCATGAAGGCGGTGAAGAAGCCCTTGACCGCCCAGGCGCGGGCGAAATGGCGCAGTTCGGTGCGATCGCAAAGGTCGCCGCGGCCGATCAGCAGCTGGCCGAAATGCCAGGCGCCGTCCCTGGGCTCCTTCAGCCGCCGGTCGAGCCACAGCACATAGGGAATTGACAACACCAGCATCGGCACGATCGCGACCCCGAGCACCTGCATCGAAAACAGATAGGGCCCGTCCCAATAATAGCGCGCGACGCAATAGAGGCCGCCGATCACCGCCCAGATCCCCCACAGGCCGGCGATCTTGGCGAGGCTGATGTCGACGATCTCGCTGAGCGGCCGCGGCGGCGAATCCCAGTCGATCCCGGTCGAGGGATTGCGGTGGACCTTGTCGACCAGCAGCGACCAGACCACCATCGGAACGCCGCAGGCGAGGAGGGCGGTGAGCGCGGCCAGCGGCCCTTCCATCCCGTAGGCGCGCGACACCGCGGTCCAGGCGGCGAGGCCGGCCAGCCCGGCCAGCCCGGTCATCGTGCTGACCGCGGATTTGGGCCGCGGATCGTGGCGGAACGAGGGATCGATCCCGAGGTCGGATTGGAGCGGCGCGTTCATTGCAAAGGCGGCTTAGCCGAGAGTGGTAAGCATAGGGTGAACGGAGCGGAAACTGACGAAGTGGAAGCGTTCGCCGGGCCATTGCGTCAGCTTTGTCAGCTTCCGGGGGAGCGGCAAAGCCCGCCGGGGCCGCGCCGCGGCAATCGGGCGGGATGGACGCCGAGAAAGAGCTGTTGAGAACATAGCAGGAACAGGTGGGGCCGTCAAGGGCCGCCGGCCCGCCTCTCCCGCTAGCGGCCCTTATCGCCGGCCGATTGGTGAAAGTTATTCGATGGCCGACACGCGACAATTGGCTGCGAGAGCAAGCGCCAGCTTGCCGTCGGCGACCGAAAAGGTGAACAGATAGGCTTCTCCGAGAAGCGACGTGGCGGACGAGATATCGAAACGGCTCGTGGCAAGCAGGAACGGCAACAAGTTAAATGCCGAAGCATCCCGCTCATCGGGCTCGAATCGGAATAGATCCTGGAGCGGTTCGACAGGTGCCGGCAAGGCAGAAGGATAAATGATCCCGTCGATCGAGTCCGGCAGGACAAGACCTTTCACATAGATATGCAGCGGCTCAAGTCGAACATGGCGCGGCTCTATAGCGCTCAACTTTTCCTCTAGCCGTTCCGGACCGCGAGCCGGGGCAGCGCCGGCGCCGTCGTCCTGATAGGGGCCGATCTCGATAATCCGTGCATTGTGACCATGTTTCCGCTATTATGGCAAGTCCAGGCCAATGGCGGCGGACGGCCCCCGCAATCTCGCGGTGTTGCGATGCGGTCGGGTTCCGGGGCGCTTCCCCGTCTCGGCCCGCCACGAGCCGTAGAAGCAGCTGTGGTTGTCGGACAAGGCGAGCCAGTAGGGCCGGCCGAGCGCATCGCGGCTGGTTTCGAACCAAGCGAGGTCCGGGTGGGCGATGCGGGCGCGGAGCGAGGCGGCGTCATATTTGCAGGCGAGGGTGCGCGAAGCGCCGTCGGCGTCGGCGGTGGCCGCGTAGCTCAGCGCCGAGCCGTCGCGCCGTCACTGCGCAACGGCGGCTGCGCAAACGCGACGCGCAGCGCCTGCGCCAGCGCGTCCACGGCCTGCTGCATGTCGGCGGGGAGCATCAGGTAGGCGGTGAGCAGGTCGCTCGCCTCCTGGCCGAGCGATCGGCCCTCGCTGCGCCGGCCGGTCAGGATATAGACGACATCGACGCCGGCCTCGGCCAGCCGGGCAAGGTAATCGGCTCGCAGCGCGCGCTTGTCATTTTCGTAGAGGCTCTGCTTGGGGACATCGGTGCCGACCAGCGCGACGAACTCGGCCTGCTTGAGGCCGAGCCGCCTGCGCTCTTCGGCAAGGCGCCTGCCGAAGCTCATCGTTGAGGGTCCACCATTGGCCTGGTGCCTGCAACATTAGGCGAAGCGGCGCCCGAAGGAAAGCCTGAATTACGCAGGCGGTGCACCGGCAGCCTCCTCCTCGACGCGGCGACGGTCAATTGTCACCGTAATTCCGGCATAGCGCGCTCCGGAATTTAGTAAACTGGCTGGTGGCAGATGGGGCGCCCCGGAATTCGCGGCCATGCGATGCTGTCGGGTTCCGGGGCGCTTCCCCATCGCGCTGAGATGCGCGTCACCTTCCCCGGTATCGAATCGGTGAGCTGCCACCGTGATTCGAGCACCGTCAATTAAGTGCACCGTCACCGTAATTCCGTAATTTAGGTTCGCTCTAATGCGCCATCGCCGCGACAAGGCGCCCAGTCTCGGCTTGGTGGTCGGCGGGCTGGCGAGCGAGTCGGTCGCGTAGCTGACGATCGGCACCCCGGCCTCCGCCGGGGCAGGCTGCCCTCCCAGTGGACGTAGCGCCGGGTCATCTCGCCGGCGGCATTGTATTCGGCGACCAGCGCGTCGCCGTCCTAGAGGAACCGCGTCACCGTGCCGGCGGCGTCGATCACGATCGCGGTGGGCGCGAGAACGCCGCGCGCAGCGCGTGCGCCAGCGTTTCGAGCGCCCGTTGCATCTCGGGCGGAAGCGCGAGATAGGCGGTCAGCAGGTCGCTCGCCTCCTGGCCGAGCCCTCCACCCTCGCTGCGCCGGCCCGTCAGGACATAGACGACATCGACCCCCGCTTCGGCGAGCCGGCCGAGATAGTCCGCGCGCAACTCGCGCTTGTCATTCTCGTAGAGGCTCTGCTTGGGGACGTCGATGCCGACCAGCGCGACGAACTCGGCCTGCTTGAGACCGAGCCGCCTGCGCTCTTCGGCAAGGCGCTTGCCGAAGCTCATCGATGAGGGTCCACCATTGGCCTGGTGCCCGCAACAATAGGCGAAGCGGCGCGGGAAGGAAAGCTTGAATTACGCAGCCAGTGCACCAATCGGCCTCCTCTTCCCTCGACCCGGCGATGGCCAATGAAGTGCACTGTCACCGTAATTCTTACCTCGAATAATGCGCCGCAGGACGGCGCCGCGTTGGTCGATCACATACCCCACGTTGCGCCCACAACGAGTGCGTGCCGTTTCAGACTGTGGCTGACCTTCATAGGGTATCGAGTCTGAACGCTTGGGCACAAAATCAACCCGCAAATTTCCCTGGAACTGGGAAAACAGAATCAAGTAGCAGTCCGGTCGTCTTTCAGTTGAAAAGAATCGTCGAAGAACATTCCGGGCTCGATATAGGTCTGCACCGTCGAGAGAGGTGACCGGTGGCGCCTTCGTCACGGAAACGACTTGCGCGGAAACCGAAACGGCGACGATACCGCAAGCCATCAACAGCAAACTCGCAATTCTCGTCATGGAAACTCCTTCTGAGATGCTGCCATTGCGCTGGGCGGGGCACGTTGAGTTTCTATCACCAACTCGGAGGAAATTATATCGGCTCTCCGATAGCAAGGCCCACTCTCTCTGCAAGGCGGCCGAATCGCCGGCGGCGGAGGCGGAGGCAGAGGCGGCGGCGGTGACGGTGGCGAGCCGGGCATTTCATCATGATGAGTCTGCATGCTCATGTCTGGCCTCGATGCACAGAACGCGGCCATCCTGGCGATAGACGACAATATATCTCCGAGCGATTCGCGTCCTTGAATCAAGTTCGCTCAGAAGCAACAGGAACCGGAGACTGTCTCGCCGGGCATTCAAATCGCAGAGCAGTGCTCGCTCGCTGCGACGGTCCTCCACGCTCAGACCCCGCTGTTGACCGACATGCCGTATTTGATCGATCGATACGACATTTCGGCCGTCAATTCGGAACGTATTACGAATGTCTTGTGCGGCGGAGGCGGGGGCCAGCTCGATCGTTCCCGATCGCCAAGTGTCCGGCCGTTGGGCAGGCCGGTTACAGCCTGTCAGTGCGAGGCTGGCGAAGAATGCCAATTTGAGGTTCATGCTCGCCTCAACGGGGACAAGGAGGCATGTCTTTCACACTAACGCACTGGGCCTGTTGTTGTGTAAGGACGTCGCTTCCAGTTAAGTCAGAGAAATATAAATCGGTTGAGTTTCGTGGGTCTCTTCCAGTCAACATTTGGAATGCATCTCCAGCATATGTGTTAGAGTTATTAGATTGTGGATAGTATGGGCTCTCCATTGCATTAATTCGTGCATTGAAAGTCTGTAACGACTCCCGATAATGATCTATCGACTCAGGAAGTATTGCTGCATCCAAGCGCACAGGTACTCCAGTACGTTGTGTCGGACGGTCAACGCTAACTCTAAGGCCGGTATCTTGCGCAGAAACGATCATGTTGTCAGACCTATTCAACATCCCAACAAAGGGCCAGAACTTCCTCCTTCATATCGTCTCGTGGGATTATTGAGATCGAGTGGCCCAGCGCGCGAAATGCGTATTTCGCCAGTACGGAGGTCACGGTACATTAAGAAAGCGTGGCCATAAACAGTTCCCGTAATTGGATTTCGGCCGATTGGATAACCCATCACCGCCACGACGGTTTGCTCACCCCTCGGGTCGACATTGTCCACCGGATCGTTCCCGACATAGGCGTAGAGATTGAACTGGTCCTGATATCCCACCGGGTCAACCTGCAGGAACCGCGCCAGCGTCGGCGAGTAGAAGCGGGCCTTGTAGTAATATAGCCCCAGCTCGCTGAGCCAGATTTGCCCCGTATATTGGAACCTCCCCGCGTTGCCTGTGCCCGGAATGCCGTATTCGTCGTAGCGGTTGATCTGGGTCACGCCCGTCGCATCGGAGATGGCGATGATCGAGCCCTGGTGGTCGGCGTGGAGGTAGGAGGGGCTGGCGAGCGAGTCGGTCGCGTAGCTGATCACAGGGACATCCGCCCCGTCCCAGTGGACGTAGCGCCGGGTCATCTCGCCGGCGGCATTGTACTCGGCGACCAGCGCGTCGCCGCCTGCCCCGGACCCCGATCCGGGGTCGTAGAGGAACCGGGTGATCGCGCCGCTGCCTGCGGTGACCTGGTACAGCCGGCCCAAGGGGTCGTAAGCGAGCGTCACCCCCGCCGAGCTCGCCACCAGCCGGTTCTCGATGTCGTAGGTGTAGGTGCGGACGCCGCCGCCGGGGGTGGGCTCGGCGGCGAGATTGCCGTTGGCGTCGTAACCTAATGCCGCCGAGCCCGCGGCGACGTACTGGTTGAGCCCGTTGGTCGTGTAAGCGCGGCTCACCGCATAATGGCCGGTCCAGGCGTAGC